>WPCH01031638.1_pt1 | contig 201651 bp, 201 predicted proteins | sample 5399881 | NCBI WGS metagenome assembly WPCH01 (sample SAMN12869468, study PRJNA574797) | sludge metagenome | isolation source: wastewater treatment of pH5 | place: China:Beijing | collected 2019-05-20 | reverse complement strand
TCAACGTATTTAATAAATACTCATTAACATATTTAAATTTCAAAGATCTTGATGTGTCATAAGGCATTCTTTTAAGTATGCCTTAATATCATAAACATTATTTTTCTTTTATCTTGACTTATTTTAAATAGTTGGCTTTATTTTTATCGGCTAATAGTTCCATCATGGCTAAAAATAGTTTAGCTTGTTTTTCTTTTTCTTTCAATTTAAACCGGTGATTACGAATGGTGGATAACGATCCTTCTTGTTTGCGTTTTAGAATCTCTTTATCGGATAGACCCAGATAAAACGCATGCATCAAGTCTTTTTGAACATCCGTAAGTCCTGTGAGTCTTTGATTAAGCGAAAGAAGATAATGAAAGGGAGACTGATGAGCTTCTTGGATGTGAAGCATAACGGATCTTTGAGCATCATAAAACGCATCTTTTTGAGCATAGATGGTTCCTTGTTCATAGATCTTCCCACAAATCAAACAGCAATAGATTCCTTGCTTTTCATCGTAAATATAGCCGCTTTTAAGGTCTTCAACTGAGGCATTCCAAAAGAGTTTATCCAAATCCATTATAAACACAACCTTTAAATGTTTAATCATACATAAACATTATACAATATAGTTTGCTGAAAAACAAACAATTGTTGTAAATTTTCTTGAAAACAACGATTTGATGACATGACGCTTAAAATGTCAAGATTTCTATGATAGAATAGAGATAACCAATCAGGAGGTCTTCCAATGCCTTATACCTATTACCGACTGGATGCTTTTGCTAAAACCGAACAAGGGGGAAACCCTGCTGCTGTGGTCATTAATAGCGATCATCTAGGAGACGATGAGATGCAGCAAATCGCCAAAGCGATTGGGCTTTCAGAGACGGCTTTTATTATGGCTTCTAAGGTTGCTGATTTCAAGATTCGTTTTTTTACGCCCACCGATGAAGTGAACCTCTGCGGGCATGCGACCATAGCGTCTTTCTATTTATTAAAACATTTAAACATCATAAAAGACGGCGTTTACCAACAAGAGACCAAAGCCGGTATTTTGTCGGTTCACCTCGAGGGTGACTTTGTTTGGATGGAACAAGCTAAGCCGGTTTTTTATCAAATGGCTGATCCCGATGAGATTGCTTTTTCCTTAGGGATTACTCAAGCAGGTTTTCTAGAAGGCTACCCCATCCAAGTGGTTTCAACCGGCATATCCGATCTTTTTGTTCCTATACGAAGTTTAGACTTGCTCTTAAGTTTGAAACCCGATATGCATCAAGTGGCGTTGATTAGTCAAAAGTATCGGACGATTGGGTATCATCTTTTTTCAATGGAGACGTATGGCGGAACGTGTCATACGCGTTCGATTGCGCCTTTAATTGGAATCGATGAAGAGGCCGCAACAGGAACAGCCAATGGGGCACTGGCCTGCTATTTAGCCCACCATGGACTTAAAAAAGTGGATGAAACCCCATGGGTTATGGAACAAGGATACGGGATGAATAGACCCTCTGAGATTCAAGTTAAGTTAGTGATGAACCAGGATACCATTTTAGAGGTTTGGGTAGGCGGAACAGCTAAAAACATCCAAAAAGTCATCCTATGAAACCCATCAAAAAACAAAACCTTGTCGTCTTTGATTTTGATGGCACTTTAGCGAAAACCATTGATAACCCTGAATGGATTTATCGGGAGCTTGCGCTTAAGTACAACTTAAAAGCATTCACGCCAAGTGGCATCAAAGCCAACCGTCATCTTCCTTATCGAGAACGCCTTAAGGTTCATGACATCTCGCTTCTTAAAATGCCTTTTATGATTCGAAAAACGAGACGCATGGTAACCCACTTAATCAAAGATGCCAAACCTTTCCCCGGAATTAAAGACGTCTTATTGACCCTTAAAGATGAAGGATACTTAATCTCGATTATTTCCTCTAACACCAAGAAGAACATCCAATTATTTAATGCATTAAACGACATGCCATCTTTTGACATGATCAGTGAAAAAGCATCATTTTTTGGGAAAGCCAAGAAAATGCGGAAGCAAATCAAACGCCTGCACCCGAAGCACGTGATTTATGTTGGAGATGAACAGCGCGACATTGAAGCGATGCGGTCTTTAAATCTTCCCATCATCTCGGTTACATGGGGGCATGATGATCGCGCGCTACTCAAAGAAAAAACCGATTATCTATGCGACAAACCGGAAGACTTAACCGCCATTATTTTCAATCACTTTCATAAGGAGGTGTCCCAATGACCTATCTCATTGGTCTATATGCCCTACTCGTTATCCATTTTATTTATGTTGAAATCAAAGGGAAGCCCCTTTATGCCTTTTTTTCAAAAGGCTTAGCAAGTTTCGGTTTTATGACCGTATTTGCGCTTTCATTAATGGGTCAAACATCCCCTCATTTGGTGATTGCACTCCTTTTTGGCTTAGGTCTTATCGCCGGTCTTTTGGGTGATCTTTATCTTGCGCTTCGTCCCCTTAGACCCGATTCTGAAAATATTCCAATTATCAACTCAGGCATTGCCTGTTTTTCAGTCGGCCACATCTTTTATGCGGTGGCCCTTCTGATGCTTGCACCACTTGGTGCAATCGCCATATTGATTGCTCTTTTCATGACTGCGCTTGTTGTCATTGGCTCTAAGGTGCTTAAGTTTGATATGAAAGGGGCCCAATACCCTTCATACCTGTACTCGCTTCTCATTTTTTTCATGGTCGGTCAGGCCCTTCATTATAGCCTGTTAACCGGTTTTAACACCCACGGGATGTTGTTACTGGTTGGTGCCCTTCTTTTTGGAATCTCTGATTTGATCTTAGCGCCCATCTACTTCAAAAAAGATACCCGTCCTTTCATGATCGCATCAAACCTTGTAACGTATTATGCGGCACAAGTGCTGATTGCTTTATCGGTTTTCTATCTCGTATGAAAGATGCGCATGAACTGGATTGCTTAATCCATGAGAATCTTCTAAGTTCGCCTTGGATAAAGGGAGAAGAAGTGGATTTAAAGCTCATGGCTTTTGAAGAGCAAAAAGAAAACACGTTGCCCTATTATCTTTTTCACATCATGAAAGACGATCAAGTGGTAGGCACCATCACCTTAAGATTAGGGTTTATCGAATCCACCTGGCTACAAGGTCACATCGGGTATGAAATTAAGCCACTTTTCCAAGGAAATCGGTACGGCTTTTTCGCGCTTGAAATGATAAAGGACCTTGCCAGAGATCATGGGTACCGTTATGTTTTGATCACGTGTGAACCGCATAACGAACAATCCAAAAAGATTATCTTACGCTCAAGAGGCAAACTCATCATCCAAGGAAACCCTATTCCTAAAGACCATATCTATCATGTTTTAGGAATTATGCAACTGGATGTTTACATGATTGATTTATATCAAACCGTTTAAATGATCGAAGTTAGGCAAAAGGATTAACATTTTATTAATTTGTGATATCATGTAAGTATAATATGTACCATTAGAGGGGTCATATGAGGAAAAGTTTCCGATTAATAAAGAGTCTCTTTACGCTTAAATACATGTTTTTTGACGCGTTCATGATCCTATTCATCTACTTGATGGCGATTCTGATGTTTGCGTTGCTCCAGATTGAATTGGATCGAAATCTGCTTTTTATATCCATTCCTATCGTGATCATTTATAAGATTACGGTCTTTTATTTTTCTGGTCTTTACCGGATGCTTGAAAACCACATCGGGTTTGAGGATGTGATTCGCATCTCATTGGTTGTCGTTGTGAGCAACCTCTTTTTGGTGGGATTCATTTGGGTTTCTGGCATCTTATTCATGTACAAAACGGCCTTTGTTTTTATTTCATTCGCTGAAATTGCTTTGATTACATTACCCAGAGTGCTTTCCCGTATTTTTGGGTACATCAAAACCAGCTTTGACTGGAACCGCTCTTTTGGCAAACGAACCATGATTGTTGGAGCGGGTTATTTAGGTGAACTTGTCTTAAAAGAACTTTATCATAACAAAGAGCGGACCCATTATCCGGTTTTATTTGTGGATAACAATCCTCAAAAAATCGGAAAACGACTCCAGGGCATCAAAATTGTCGGTCCAGATACATCGATTAAGTACTTTATTGAACAGTACAAGATTGATGAAGTGATTATCGCTATTAACAACATCACCACACAGCAATTAAATAAAATCATTTCATATGTCGTCGATACACAAGTGCCAATAAAACGGTTAATGAAGATGACAGAATACTCCAAAACCGAGCAACCCGAAATCCGAGAATTACGGATTGAGGATTTATTGGAACGCCAAGAAATCGAACTTAATAATGAGGAAATTCGTGATTATTTAAAAGATGAAGTGGTCTTAGTGACCGGTGGTGGAGGGTCAATTGGTTCTGAATTATCCAGACAAATTGCAGAGTGTCATCCCAAACAACTGATTATTTTTGATATTTATGAAAACAATGCGTATGACGTTCAACAAGAAATTTTAAGAACGTTTTTCAAACGAAATGAAACCATCCACTTGGTGGTCTTAATTGGCAGTGTGTATAACCACAAACGGTTAGAATCGGTCTTTGAGATGTATCAACCCACAATCGTCTTTCACGCTGCCGCGTATAAACATGTCCCCCTCATGGAAGATAGTCCCATTGAAGCGGTTCGAACCAATGTGTTAGGCACCTATTATACCGCCAGTTTATCCAAAACTTATGGCGTTAAAAAATTCGTATTGGTAAGCAGCGATAAAGCGGTTCGGTCAACCAACATCATGGGAGCAACCAAACGTTACGCCGAACTCATCATTCAAGAACAACAAAACCATACGTCTAAAACCAAGTTTGCTGCGGTTCGGTTCGGAAATGTTTTAGGCAGCAACGGCAGTGTGATTCCCCTTTTTAAAAAACAAATCGCCGATGGCGGACCGGTCACGGTCACCCATCGCGAAATAACCCGTTATTTCATGACCATCACCGAAGCCGTTGGGCTCATTCTCCAGTGTGGAGCGTATGCCCAAGGCGGAGAAGTCTTTATCTTGGATATGGGAGAACCGGTTAAGATTAAAGACTTGGCCGAAAAGATGATTCGCTTATCCGGGCATATTCCTTATCAAGATATTCCCATTACGTTCACAGGACTTCGTCCCGGGGAAAAACTTTATGAAGAACTTTTGGTGGATCACCATTATGAAGATCATCATAAAACCGATAACGATAAAATCTTTATTGAAAAGCAACGCAACGTCGAAACCCATGAACTTTCAATGGATGAGCTTTCAAAAACCCATGAAAACTTAGACGATAAAGCAATAAAACAGTTTGTTGCTAATGTTGTTAAAACCTATAAAATCAATGGAAACGACTGAATCCACGGCATCGTGGATTTTTTTAAAAAAGGATGATTATGCGTAAAACCTGGATGATAATCGGCATTATCACTTTGTTTTTCATTTTCGGTCAATCGCTTATACCGGGTCATCTATCGGCAGAGCAAAGCGGTTTTTACCCAAAGATTCCAAGCCGTTTTAGCTTTATTTGGCATCCAGATGGAACTTTCTTTGTTATCTGTCCTCGTTCGAAAAACGGCCCATGCGGTGGAATTTTTCATTTTGGGATTATCATGGACCTTTTACATTGTTAGCACACCGCTAAAGCGAAAAATAACGTTTTTAGTGTTTCTAGGAATCATCAGTGCCACACTGGATGAAACCCTTCAGTTTTTTGTTCCCGGAAGACACGCATCCTTTTGGGATGTCTTACTGGATGTGAGTTTTTATGGATTAGGAGGATGGTTAGCCTTTTTGTGGATAAATAAAAGTGACAAGAAAAAAGGCTCACCGCGTGAGCCTTTAAGGTAAGGGTTAAGATGTGAAGTGTTCAGCAAGCAATCCTAAGGTTTCTTTTGAATCATCGTTGCTCATGATTTCTAAGAGAAACGGAATCTCACTGACCGCGTTATCTTCGGTTGTCGCATCGCTTACAGCCCATTCTAAGACCAAGTAATCGTTGTTGTTGATATAGGCCTTTAAGAAGGTTTTTTTCTTGTTAAACTCATTGATTAAATCCAGAGTTTCAAAGGTCTTTCTAATCTTTTCAAAAATGGCTTCAAAAAAGACTTTACCGGATTTTTCGTATACGGTTACGCGGACAAAAATATCGTTATGGACATCTTTTAAAGAAAGGGTATTGGTTCCAATCAACGAATCGTTTTCATACTTATACGCAAAATCTAGCCCCATCTCTTCGTTTAAACGTTTGCTTAAACCTCTCATTACTTTATCAAGTTCCATTGTTTCACCCCGTTTTAGTTTCTATTATACACATCTTTTAAGCCCTTTTCAATGTTTGAAAGGTTTTCTTAAGGGTTTTTTTAAATTAAATAAAGCACGTGTTGTCATGAACGTGAATTTTTGATATCATAAGATTAGAACATCGTTTCATTGGTTTGTGGGAGGGCTCATGTTACGCTTCTTAGTGTTATCAAGCATTTTGGAACAACACCAAACAATCGAAACAACCATGAAGTGTCACTTTCCTGGTGTCAACCTTTTTTTTGCGGCCACGCATGAAGAGGTTGTTTTTGTTCTTGAGCAACATGCGATTGACATTTTATTGATTGATTTAAACGCGCTTCATGTGGCGTTTGTCAAACGACTTTACATCCGTTGGCCCAGCTTGAGGATCGCTTTTTTTGGTCCTAAGGCCGATTTTTCGCTTTCCCTTTATGAAATGCCGCATTTTTATTATTTGATTACCCCATTTGATCCCAATCAACTGAGGTTAATGCAACAAAAATATTTCTTTGAGACACGTCAAGCGTTTGGGGATGCCATCCTGTTAAAAATAAAACATGAAAACATCACCATTCAAACGAAAGATTTGCTTTACATTTATTCGCAAGGCCGCTATCTTTATGTGGTTTGCCGAGACATTGAATACGCGATGATTGGAAAGCTTGATGATGTATCGTTACAACTCAATCACCGGTTTTATCGGATTCATCAAAGTTATGTGGTCAATATCGATCAAATCGACAAGATTACATCAAGTCACTGTTTTGTGGGGCAAACCGTTAAACTTCCTATTTCACGTGGGCGCTTCAAACCGCTTAAGGATTTATTGATCACAAGTTTAGCGGTTCGTATCTAAACATGCAAATTTTGACACATTTTTGGGTATTTTTGACAATGAAGGACACAAATAAGCAAAAATAACGCATAATGAAAAACAAAAACGGAGGAAATACGATGGCAAAAGTCAAAGATGTCGTTTTAAAATTTGATGGGGGAACGGCGTTAGTCTGGCAGCATCCAATTAAACGGATTGATGGTCACACCATCATTCAGTGCCCGCATACCCATGAAGTGGTTTATATTAAAGAAGGCGCGATGTTAGATAGCCTAAACCCTGGAACACACCGCTTGATTGAAGAACCCAAAAAATCGCTTTTTAAAAAAGAACCCGATCCAGTTGATTGTATTTTGTTTTACGTCAACACCCAATCCACCCTAAAGGTGCTCTGGGGAACACCAAGCAAAATGGACGTGTTTGATGCGAAAATTAATGTGCCTGTTTCGGTAGGCCTTCATGGTTCAATTGTCATTTCCATCAATCAAGCCCGTAAGTTCATTTCGAAACTAGGGGGCATCGATGCGAAATACACCACCGATGACCTGCAAGAATTTTTTAGAGACATGCTTTTAATGTACATTAAAGATGAACTGGCACAAGCCATGGTTATTGAAAAGATCAGTTTCTATGAAATTTGGACCAACATGCGTCGCCTTTCTCATCTCATTCAAACAAGTCTAAAAGAAAAATTTAACCAATACGGGGTTCATTTGGATGAGTTTTTAATTGAAAACATCATGATACCAGACGAAATCAAAAAGGTCGTTGAAATGGCCTATTTGGAAAAATTTGTGGTTGAAACCAAAGGGTTATCGGAAAAAGAGATTTATCATGACGTCAAAGAAGAGTTCCAACGGGACCGTGAAGTGATTAAGGAAGTCGCCAAATCGGTGGCTCAAGCCAGCAAAAAAGAACCGACCAGTCGCTCTTACTGTCCAGACTGTGGAACAGAAGTGAAGGCTTCCCATAAGTTTTGTCCAGACTGTGGGAACCCTGTGAAGTCTTAAACTAAAGGAGACCAGTCATGTGCCTATTTAGAAGAAAGAAGAAGCAACCGATTCAAAAGAGTTTATCTCGGTTAGCGGATCTTGCCGTTCAATTGGAAGTGTTGGTATACCTCGCTTCAGATGACTATAAAAAGACGCTCAATCCCATTGTTGATATCGTCAAATACATGCCGCCCTCAGGAGATCCTCAAGCGATTAAAATTGAAAACAAGCTCTACGATTGGTTTGATGATTTAAAGATTCAGTTTTCTGGCCGTAACGATGCCCATAAGATTGATGCTTTGATTCAAAAAATTGAAGTGGCGTTGATTGAACGAAAGGCGTATCGGTAAGAGACGATGTTTTTTAGAAGAAATCGCTTTAACAAAATTAAACGAAGCGAAGTGGTCAATCAAATTATCGAATTTGGATCGGAACGGGATTTAATCGAGCAAAAGATGATTGACAAAAGCAAAGTCATTCAATCGCTTTACCAACAAGGGGCTAAAGAACGAAACACCGAGACCCGCCGCATGCTGGCGGGTAAGATTAAACGTTTGAAACAAGAAGGCGAAACGGATTTAAAACGGTTGATGTTTTTAAATTATAACATTCAAGTGTTGGAAAAACTAAAGGTTGCGATTGATGATGCCACTTTCTTTAAGAAACAAGACAATCAAATCATCAATCAAGCCCTGAAAGATACGAACGGGTTAAACGCGTTTTTAAATAAGGCGTATCAGATTAGACACGAAGCCGAAGAAACCTTATCGGAATCGAATCGCATATTTGATGAATATGAATCCAGTTTTTCCAGTGTTTCTGATATCTATGCTTTCTCTAAAGAAGAAGATCAGATTTTATCGGAGTTTGATCAAGGCATCTACGATGCATCTGATACACTGGATTTTGAAAAAGAGATTGATCCTAAGGATAAGGAGGTTTCCTGATGTCCATCTTCGATACCAAGAAAACCAAAGAAATGAAACGGCGCATTTTGCTTAAACGCACCCTTTCGAACATTACCCAGTATGCACAGAAGTTAGAAATCCAACAAAAGAACTACCTAAACGCCGCTAAGGAAGCAAAAAAGGCCGGCATTGACTCTCAGTACCAACTGGCCGTCAGTGGCTTTAAAATGGCCTTAGTTCAACACCGAAGAGCATTAGAAATGCGGCTTAATCTAGAACTGCTTAGTCAGATGCGTGATTTAACCCAAATGACCAGCCAGTTTCTAGGCACCATGACCAGCATTTCTAAAGAAATGTCTCACATCACCAAAGGCTTTGATTTTATCGATATCCAAAAGACCTTTGAAAAATCGATGTTTAATGTAAACGAAGCCACCGAAAAGCTGGATGTGTTAATGGATGGCATGCAAAGCTCACACATTGAATCGGCATCCACGTCCATTTTATCCGATGCTGAAATCGATCAACTCGTGCAATCAGCGATTGCCGGTGACGGAAAAGAACTTGATAGCGAGATTGAAGCGAAGTTAAAGGAAATCACAAGCGGCATTAAAGACTCGTAGGAGGGAAACGTTTGCGACAAGATCAACAGGCGTTATATGAACTTTTTCTTCGGTACTACCATATGGGCATCGAATCGAAGAAAAGAAACGACGTTAAGTCGGCTAAAGACCAACTTTTAAAAGCGAGCGAATATTTGCTTAAACTCGCTCTTTTAAGCGATAGCGCGGTTAAAAAAGCGCGCTATGAACAAGCGGTAAAGATTAAAGAACTGGCGAACAGTTTAACCGAACCTGATAAACCGAAAAAGCAAGTGGATGTCAAAGATGAAACCGAGACCCTTTGGGTAGAAAGCGACATCCCTGATATCAGTTTCGCAGATGTCGCAGGGTTAGAAAGTGTTAAAACGAGCGTCAACATGCGCATCATCTTACCCCTTCAGCATCAAGGCATCTATGAAACCTTCAAGAAAAAACTGGGAGGAGGTATCCTTCTTTACGGTCCTCCGGGAACCGGTAAATCGATGATCGCTCAAGCGATAGCTCATGAGGCACAAGCCAAGTTTTTCTCAGTTAAAACCTCTGACATTGTTTCTAAATGGTTTGGTGAAGCCGAACGAAACATTAAAAACTTATTTGAAACCGCCAGACAGTCGGAAAGAGCCGTCATCTTTTTTGATGAGTTTGAAGCCTTAGGAACCAAACGGGGTGGGGGATCAACGGTCATGAACCGATTGGTGCCAGAGCTTTTAGCACAAATTCAAGGGTTTAGTCAGACGAATACGACGCTTCTTTTATTGGCCGCGACCAATCGCCCGTGGGATGTGGATTCGGCTCTCTTAAGACCGGGTCGTTTTAATGAGTTAATCTATATTCCACTTCCTGATCCCATCGCTCGTGAATACATCTTAAAAAAGCATCTCTCAAATGTCCCGATTGCTCAGGATATTGAGTGGTCCTTTTTGGTTGAAAAAACCGAAGGGTATAGCGGGGCCGATGTGGCAGAGTTTTGCGACAAGGTGAAGACCAACCCCATCTTAAGGTCTATTCAAAGCCAAACGATTGAACCGATAACTTATGAGGATATTGTAACAACTTTAAGCAGCATGGGACCATCGGTTTTGAAAAGCGATTTAAAGAAGTTTGAGCAATTCGAAGAAGAAAGACGAAACTAAAGGATGAGAGAGGGACTTTAAATGAGTCAAGACGTTTTAATTAAACTGCCTAATTGCATGAGTTGTGGTGCACCACTCAGCCAATCGAACCAAATCAAACCGGGTTTAATCAAGTGCCCCAGTTGTAAAAACGAGTATTACGTTAAAGACGCCTATTCCGAATCGGTCATTAGCAAACTTGAACACGCCAACAGACGTCGGATGGAATACCATTTTGATGAGGCCTATGAAGAATACGAGTCACTTGCTAGACAAGAACCCAACTTGATTGAAGCGCACTGGGGACTGTTTTTAAGCACCTACGGCATCGTGCATGTTAAAGACTCAGATGAAGGTCGACACATCCCTACGATGAACCGGTATTTGGATGATTCTGTTTCTAAAAACAAGCATCTAAAAACCGTTTTAGAGTTAGCCGATAACGAAGAAAAGAAGAATCATTTTCTTTCAGAAGCGAATTACATCGAAGACATCAGAAACACGATCCAAGGGCACATGAAAAATCAGGATCAATACGATATCTTCATTTGTTATAAAAGCAGTGTTGAAACCGAACATGGCCGAATGCCCACGGTTGATAGCAAACATGCGTTATCCATTTACCGTTTTTTAATCGATCAAGGGTATAAAAATATCTTCTTTGCTGAAGAGACCTTAAAAGGTAAACCAGGCGCCAACTGGGAAGCCGCGATTTATACCGCGTTATCGTCTGCTAAAGTGATGCTGTTGTTATGTTCAAAAGAAGATTTCATTAAAGCCCCTTGGGTGAAAAACGAATGGTCACGGTTCATCAAATACATGGAGTGGGATCCAACAAAAGCTTTACTCCCCATTCGGATCCAAAATTTTGATTTCAATTTGCTCCCGCAAAAAATTAAACCTTTTCAAGGCATCGATTTAGAAACGGTCGATTTTAAAGATCACCTTCTTTCTTTCGTCCAAAAAAATGTGGTCACACGGTTAGGGGAACGCATCAAGAAAAGAAAGATTGAAGTCGTTGAAGAGCGAAACGTCAACCGTCAACCGGTTGAAATTGTCACCCGAAAAATCGGGGGACAAAACATCACCGATTATAAAATTAACCCCAGTTTGGATTTAAAAATTCAAAACGCGATGAAGATTTACATGAACCGAAACAAGTTTTCAGCAGCGATGCGGCAATTTGATGAAGTCATTCAAGCAGACCCGCATGCCAAAGAGGCGATCTGGGGAAAAATCTTATGTTTGATGACGGTTCAAGATTTTAAGGATATTGCTCCTAATAAATCGGTTAAAAACACCTATGATGTTTTTAATCAACTGATGAACGCCATCAGCAAGGAAGAAGCACCCACCTATGTGGAATATTATAAACAGTTTTGTTTGAAAAAGTTAGAGAAAACCGGTGAGTTTGATGGAGAACTTTTTGACTTTATCTTAGGATGGTGCACACCAGAAGAACAAGAAGAATTCAGTGGAAGACTCTATAACTTAATCTTAGCGGAGATGCTTTCGCATCCTACCATCGATAAATGGTTGATGAATGCGATGGATGCAGCAACCAAAACCTTGCCACAGCGCAAAACCAAAACCTTCATTAAGCGGTATTTAACCATTTCAGAAAAGCTCATTCAAAATCAAAAATTCCCGATGGTTAAATCCCTCTTAAATGTGGTTTTAGGAATTGATGCCTTTAATGATAAGGCAAATGAACTTCTCTTCTTATGCAAGTATAAAGTCATTGATATGCCATCCTTCAGCAATCAAATTGAAGGAACTGAGTTTGTTCCCGATTTGGAACAACTGCTTAAGACCGGCTATAAAGACCGAGCGGTCTTTGATGCGATTTATGATGCAGCGGTTTCTAAAATCAAGAAACAAACCAAAAAAGCGGTTGAGCTTTTTGATACCTTCTCATCTTACATCCCCGAACATTTTGATAGTTTCTATCATTTAGCCATCTTGCAGTTTGCGAATCATTTGATCATGCATGAAAAGTATGACATTGCGGATAAGTATCTTCTACAACACATTTCTGATTTCCCACAAAATGCAGAAGCCTATTTCATCCGAATGAAAGTAACACTTAAGATGAAGAATTACTTTGAAGTTTTAGTCAATTACGATAAAGAACTGATGGATATCCAAGATTATGCCAATGCGGTTAACTCAACAACGGCGAATCAACATTTTATTGAATTTATGGATTTACATACGGAACTTCATAAAAAGACGAAGGCCTCAAAAATCATGAAAAAACAGTTTATGCGCTTTTTAGAAAACATGAATGATTTTGATGGCACCGTAACGTCTAAAACGTTCGTCCATTCGACATTTCCTGAAGCCATAGCGAGTTTGAAAAACATGGAAGCCCACAGGAATTACACGAGAAAAGCGGTTTTCGTTCGGTTTCTCTCGTCTACCTTCATTTTGATTGGGTGTCTCCTTTTAGCTATCCTTCTGTCAGGGAATATAAATGAAACCCTTGCTGTTTTTAGAGAGGGTATGCAAGGGGTTTTACAAATCTTCTTTATCGTATCCCCATTCTTAGGAATCTATTATGCGGTCAAGATCTATAATTATTGGGAAGAGCGAAAAGGCTATGGCTATCTTGGAACCGGCGAGAAAGTAGTAAGCTATATTTTGGGATCAGGCTTAGTGGTTGCTTTTGGTGGCGCGGTTTATCTCTTTATGGATCTTTTGTATCAGATTGGATCGGTGGATAAAACAGCGATGTGGATCATCTTCTTTTCTGCCTTTGCTCTCTTAACGGTCAGATCCATTCATCGCGGCAAAGGAGGTTTTATGAAAGGGCCTTTGGAAAAGCAAAACGTAAGAATGATGAAAAAATGGACATGGAGCGTGCTTTCGCTCTACACGATTATCATGGTAGTGGTTATCATGACGTTAACACGATAACAGATTGGATTAAATAGTGTCAATCACACCTTGACCCTGGACAGTGAACTGTCGGTTACTATGTCATCCTTATGCAGCGCTTGACATCTATTACATCAATATTTGTAAAATCCATTAAGATGAGTGAAAAACTCGTCTTTTTTAATGTTTTTAATCCATAGGTTTCAATTCCATGCATATTTTCAAACATGATATATACTTATGGTCTAAATAGAGCCATAGTTGATAAATTAAAAGTGAAATTATTATTCATATTTCATATACTCATTCATGATTTTGAGTCTCATATGAATTGATACGAATGAGCAGGAACTTAAGCACTTAAAAGCGGTTATAATTTGTCACTCACGCTAAGTTGTTCGTAATTATAGAAATATATGATAAATGATTATGAATACAATGTTTTGACCTTGTCCCATTACTTAGAACAGTCTTTTCTGAACCCATGCAATTATATGGGTCCTTAAAACCAATTGTTTAGTTACTAAAAGTTCTATTCTGGGCATGTGAAAGTATTCAACTTGATCACTTTATATCTAAAATGCAAAAATGTTGCATATTAAATTGACAACTAAATATATAAGTAGTATACTATTTGTGAAAGGAAGTGGTCATGATGCTTCTAAGCAGTTTCAAAGTTGGCGGTTTTAAAGTCTTTGGTGAACCAGTAGAACTCAATATGGTTCCTGAAACAAAAAATGCTCTACACCTATCTGAAAACATCATAGAACGTAAAGAAAAAGCAACAATCAAAAAGAATCTAAAAAGCACAATACTCTATGGGGGCAACAATACCGGTAAGTCGTCATTGCTAGATGGTTTAATGACGATGAGAAAAATATTTAAAAGAGGAAATGTTGAGAAGTTTCCTTTTGATATTTTAAAGAATTTTTGCTATGACTTTGATGATCTAGTTAAGTTTGAAGTCACATTTATCAATAATCTTAAGAACTTCACTTATGGTTTCGAGTTCAACTCAGAAGAAAGCATTGGCGAATATCTGTTTGAAGATAGCAAACTCCTTTTTTCACGTGATTTAGATGGTGATACAGAAGGTGATTTTTTGAGCTATGAAAGTTTCAAAGTGAGATTACATGATTTGCCACTTGATAAATTAATAGTGCCATATTTCTTGGAATATACAAAGGTTGTAGATGACTATAAAGTGTTCACGCTAATTGATACGTTTTTCAATAAGATCAAGTTTGTCAATAATAGAGAAAATGTGATCAATATTCCGCTTTATACAAAATTTATTAATGACTCAAAGAAAATGTCTATTTTAAATAAACTAATCGCTTCTACAGAACTTTACATGGAAAAAAGAGATACATTACCTGAAGAAGAACTCTACAACTCTAATCTGTATAAATCACTTATGGAAAATAGCAATGTTGAAGAACTGAAAAATACAGATGATAAAAAAGAATCATTTAAGTCTTTAGTTGATCTATTACGCGTAACTTCTATCTATAAAGGTCGAAATGGTACATATGTGATGAAACCATCTATACTATTTGATTCTGTTGGTACTAATAAGTTTATCGTTTTAGCAATGCACATCATTACTGCATTATTAGAAGATAATGTATTGCTAATAGATGAGTTTGATAGCAGTTTGCATCATAAACTTACTAGAGCATTAGTGATTTTGATGAATTCTGAAATCAATAGCGATGCACAATTTATTATGACAAGTCATGATGTTAAGTTGTTATCTCCAAGTCTATTTAGAAAAGACCAAATTAATTTCATATTAAGAGATGATTGTAAAGTTGAAATTGTTTCACTTGATGATTTTAAAGCAAATTCAAACAAAGACATAAGAAGCAATAGTAATTTTGAGAAGATGTATGTTGAAGAAAAAATAGTTCCCCTACCTGATACTGACATATATCAAGTAATAAAAGAATTTAGTTCATATGGCGAAAAGAAAGCCGATATTAACTAGTAAGAAAACGCGTTATGTAAGACCCACAGTTATTATATTAGGGGATGGAGAGACTGAAGAGTCTTACATAAATAGATTAAAAGAGTTAGAATTTTTTGAAAATGTACATTTGAAATATGAGAAGGGTAATGAGTTTAATTTCGAGACTAAAATCAAAGAACATGCAACCAATAAAAACGTCATTGTTATCATCGATGTCGATAATGCTGTTTCAAACTTACCTAAGTATAATGAGATAAAAAGATTAGTTGAAACCAAGAAGTACAAAGGCAAGGTGTTTTTTAACAATTATGCTTTTGAATTATGGTTGCTAAACCACATTGATTTTTTTTCGACACCAATAACTGATAAAAGTCAGTATGACAGTAGCATAAATGACACATTTGGTGTTGAGTCATGGTCAAGATATAAGAACCAAAGAAACCGTAAAAAAATCATGGATATGATTAATAAAGATTCAGTAGAAGAGGCTGTTACAAATATTAAAAGACTTAATAAAAAGACACCTTTTGATAATCCATCAAGTAATATGGATGATTGTATTAATAAATTAAAGAAGATCAAGTAAAAACGACACCAGGAGTAGACAATTTAATGCTATTTCTGGTGTTTTAAATTAGGAGGATAATGAAATGAAATCAAATATTTATCAGGAACTAGATAACATAATGAACAAACTTGCTACTAATACAAAAACCGGTATTTTTTTAGGTGCTGGTAGTTCGATGTCAGCAGGAATGCAAGGTATCGATACTCTCACGAAAATAATAGTTGAAGAAACCGTATTTAAGGATGAAATTAATAATATCATCCAAATGGAAAAATCGAGAAAAGGTGGAAAATACAATATTGAGGATATTTTGAACACGATTCGTATGATTAGAAGTCTTACTAATGATCAAGAGTTTCTTGAGGTGTTTGGCATAAATGGTAAAATATCCTCTGAGATTGATGATAGTATCTGCAAAAGTATATATAAAATATTATCAGATAAGGAATTAGAAATTGAAGAAAATGAAAATCTGTTCCAAATTTTTGAACGTTTTGTCTCATGGGCTAATAATTTAAGAAATTCAACTGCTGTTGAAATATTTACAACTAATTATGATTTACTACTTGAAAAAGCATTTGAAAGTATGAATATTCCTTATTTCGATGGTTTTATCGGATCATATAGAGCGTTTTTTCATCAAGAGAGTGTAGAAACAATTGAAAAAAGTTCAAATCTTCCTTTAAGTTGGATTAGATTATGGAAAGTTCATGGTTCATTAAATTGGTTCTGGAGCAAACATAAGAAGAATGAAATTGTAATTAGATCCAGTAAAGAACTTAAAGGTGAGGATGATAGAGAAATAGTAATATACCCTTCTAAAGAAAAATACACATTGTCAAGAAAACAACCATTTACAACCTATTTTGACAGACTAAAAGCATTTCTAGTTAAGTCAGAAACGCTTTTTATAGTACAAGGCTATTCATTCAGCGACCAACACATTAATGAAGTCATTTATTCATCTTTAACTAATAACTTAAGATTACACGTTATAGCGTTTGTTTTTGATGATGACATAATTACTAAAAATAAAGATATTTTTGAAAAGTATAAGAATTTGAGTGTATATAGTCCTAAGCGTATCATTAAGTCTGGTAATTGTTTAGAATGGGATTTTAAGAATAAGGGCACAAATGATTTTTACAATAGCTATATTGACTATACAGCAGAAGAATTACTTTTAAGTGATTTTAAAAAATTTACAGAGTTTTTAATAAGAATTTCAAGTTTTGATGAAGGTGAAAATGATGAATAAAAAGATTACCTATTTAGGGAAAATTGTAAATGTTAGTAGTGGGAAAGTAGATGTTAGAATTTCAAGAGATGTCCCTTCCTCCACTCCCATAATTGAGGGTGTTCAATATAAGATTGGCCAAATTGGAACTTTAGTTAAAATTCCCCTTGGTAATTCTATTTTATATGGTGTTGTTGATTCTGTAAGTATTTCTGGAATAAATATAGAGGATGATACTGTTATTGATGAAGAAAACATTACAAGAATTATTAAAGTTAGCTTAATAGGTGAAAAGGTAGGAAAAGGTAAGTTTCAAAAAGGAGTTGGAACTTTTCCGACCATAAACGATGAAGTCCATATTGTTACAGATAAAGATTTAAAAATGATTTATGATTTTGATTCTACAGGTCAAATTGAATTAGGTAGACATGCATCATCTACAGATTTACCTATTTATTTGGATTTGCAAAAAATAGTGTCAAGACATTTAGCGATCTTAGGTTCAACTGGGAGTGGAAAGTCAAATACAACTGCAAGAGTGATTTATAATATTCTAGACAAATTCAAAGGTTCGAGAATAATTTTAGTTGATGTTCATGGTGAGTATGCTTCAGCATTTCCTGATTTATCAAAGGTTATGAGTTTAAATAGTGTTAGTTCGCCTTTGTATATACCCTTTTGGGCTATGAATTTTGATGAGTTATCTTTTTTTCTTGTAGGAAGAGAAATGGGAAGTGAAAGACAAGAAGATAAGAGATTAAGAGAAGAAGTCTTAAAACTAAAATTATTAAATAAAGATACTTTAAAAGCAGGTAAAATTGATGAAGAATACATAACTGAAGACTCTCCGATTCCCTTTGACATCAGGCTTATGTGGCATAATTTGAATCGTGAAGTAAATGCAACTTATAGTGAGTCAAATCAAGTTAAACAAACAAAGGAAACAGAAATGTTGATTAACGAAGGCGATTATAAAAAATTAATTCCAGCCAAGTTTAGTCCTTACACTGTTGATAGTACTGCGCCATATAAAAGCAAGGATCAAACTATGTACTCTTATGAAAAAAAGATTTTTTCTAGATTAAGTGATAACAAGTATGATTTCATGTTCAAACCTGGTGACTATATAGATGGTAAGATCAAGGATTTAAACGATTTGTTAGAAGAATGGATGGATCACGAAAAGAGATTAACAATATTAGATTTAAGCGGTATTCCTTTTGAACTTATGGATATATCCATAGGATTAATTAATAGAATTGTATATGATAGTATGTTTTGGGGTAAAGATGAATTATATACTGGAAGAGCAAGACCCATATTAATGATTTATGAAGAAGCTCATACATATCTTCCAAAAAATCAAGACTCTAGATATATTTATGGATATGCAAGAAAAAGTGTTGAGAAGATATTTAAAGAAGGTAGAAAATTTGGCATTGGGTCAATAGTTATTACACAAAGACCATCAGAAATATCGGATACAATATTAGCTCAAGTTGGAACAACAATAGCCCTAAGACTTACGAATTCATCAGATCAAGGAACTGTAAAAGCTACTGCGCCAAACAACATGACAGGATTAATGGAGTTACTACCTACTCTTAGAGTTGGCGAGTGCATAGTAGTTGGAGATGCTGTTAAAATACCTTCTAGAGTAAGAATACAAGAGTTTGAACCAAGACCAAGCAGCAACGATCCTGATGTCATTAGCAGTTGGAGTAAAGAAGCAAACAAAGAAGAAGACAAATACAGATCAGTTGTTAAGAAAATGAGAGAAAGGAGATTTTAAAATGAACATGATACAAGTTGATTCAACTAATATAGATTCAGTAGGATATGATGAACAAAAAAGCATACTTATTATTCAATTTTTAGATGGAAGTGAGTATGAGTATGTAGATGTTCCTGAATATGTATATTTAGATTTTCTTGACGCACCTTCGAAAGGTAAATACGCTCATGAAAATATATATGATGTATATCGTTCAAATAGAATTAGATAATAATATATTAAAAAAAAGGAGATAAAAATGGGAGCAATAAAAGATACATACGATATTATAAAGGATTTGCTAAGCGAAGCGAAAAAACTAAAGAAATTTGAATTTGTTGAAATGGTTCTAGAAATACAGCAAAGATTTTTTGACTTGAATAGTGAGAACCAAGAAATGAAGAGTAAGATCAATGAGCAAGAAAAGATACTAGAACAGTTGCCTAGCTTGCACAAACAAATGGAAGTTATTATAAAAGAGAACCAAATACTTAAAGACAACTTATCTAAATTTGAGGCAAATGATGATTTATCTTTTTTGGATCAAAACATTTCATTGAAATACACAGAAATGCATTATGTTTATACAAGTAATATGCCGCCATCAATTGTAAATACAGTTAATGAAACGCTTAAAGAGATTTATTTAAGTATAGCTCCAGAATTACTAACACCAAAAGATGATGTCGAATTTGAAACACTGTTTCAAAAAACCGTTAATGGTACATTTTCTTATCTAGATGGAGCAACAATAGGCAAAATAAAAGCTAAATTCCTGCAGCATCAATTAATAGAAATAAAAGATTTATCCAATGGTAGTATAAAAATACAATTAACTGATTTTGGAAAACAAGTATTAAATAAATTGAATGATCTATAACCAATATAGATGCTATTAGTACCTAATTAAGTGTTTTTATAGAATAACTATTTTCCAATTAAATATTTTTGAACGATGTAATTTACAATCACCCTCAAGCAATGGCTTTTCTGTCATTGCTTTTTTAATTTTATATGGTGACACAATATCACCAGTTGCATTAATCACTAATACATAATTTTGCTCATCAACTTTAACTAGCTGTTTCACAAAGCTAAGTAGCATCTTTGGTGTTAATGACTCTAAAGGATATTCAAATGACTGTATCTTTTGTTTCAGATTATTTGAATGTCTTAATGCATGATCATGTTTAATCTTTTCATCTTCAATATTAATATAATCAATACTGAATTTGATAATTTCATCTTCTAAATCTTTAAGCATTGCAAGTTCAGCTGCATCTCTATGATCTTTTCTTTTTAATGTATAATATTTGTCTTTATAAGTTTTAATGATATAGCCTAAGTTATTTAATTGTTCATCTATATTATCAATAGATAATAATTGTTGAACACGTTTGTCAAACTTTGGTTCTAAGTCGCTAAATTTGCGTCCTAAGGCGTTTAAACTTCGTTTGAGGATATGGATAAGTGTTTTGCTCATACCTTTTGGAAAATGGGGATTATTTAAGTAATTAGGATCAAGCATATTATCAATTACTTCAATATCTCTATCAAGCGGTCTATCACATGTTTTATAACTATCTAAGTCAAAGACAAAATCACTTAATACATTGGGTATACTCGTGCTTTTATCATAGGTTCTTTTCTCACTAATCATTAATGACTGTACTTTTTGGAAAGTATCCTGATCAATGATAGCTTCATGATGATTTCTAATCACATATTTTGGTTTATCACCATCATTAACAATCGTTCTTTTTCCTTGTCCATCATGCTTCATATACGTTTTACCATATTCAATGGTACCAGTATATCTAATATCTTTTAGGATACTATTAATTTGTTGATAATTAGTAACCGAATGACCTTTAGTTGATTTTAAGTCTTGTGACTGTGCGTATGCAATAAGCTCTGACATTTCTGATCCATTAAGTTTCATTTTATATATCGTTTGAATAATAGGAACTATTTTAGGAATTGGCTTATATTGTTTGTCTTCAGTGATTTCATAACCAAGAAGTTTATGAAGTACAACTTGCCCTTTTTGTGCACGCTTTTGAAATCCCCAACTGATATTTTGTCCCATGGATTGTGATTCTTGTTCAGCCATACCTGACATCATGGATAAAATCATATCAACGGTTGTATCCGAACTATAGATACCTTCTTTCTCGAAGTAGAACTCGACACCTAATCTTCTAGTTTCTTGGATAATTTTAAGCGAATCAACCGTATTTCTAGCAAATCTTGATAAAGACTTAACTAATACTAGATCAATATGTCCTGCTCTAATTTTTTTCAGTAACTTTTGTAAACCTTCTCGTTTTTCCATCGATCTTCCTGATTTTCCATGATCTGCGTAAATACCTGCAAAGATATAATCAGGATTAAAAATGATTTCTTTGGCATAATGTTTGATTTGTAAATCAATGGATGATTGTTGCATTTCTAGTTTGGTTGAAACACGTGCATAAGCTGCAACGCGCTTCAATCTTGTTTGTGCGTATTTAACACTGTTTTTTTCTATAACTTTAATTTCCTTCATGAATGGTTACCTCGTAGTATATATTTTCTTTTGTTGTGTAATCAAAATAAGTGCCTTCTAAAATAGAAGGTGTTTTCTTTATAATATCGATTTGTAAATGTAGGTCATCAATGGTTGAGAATGTATCATCAATGACGTATCTCACATGATGTTTACCCATCATAAGCACTAAACCGAAGAAGCTTTTAATAATGCTTAAATCTTGAAAATTCGTTTGTATAAAGGATTCTAATGCATAATAGCGTTTACGCATGAGATGTTCTTTTTTGATTTGATTGGTTAGGTTCTCTATGTTAAGTTCGGTGTCTTTTAAGTTCTGCTCTAATCGCTTGAATTCCTTTTTATATTCTAAATCTGTCATATTGCTATGCAGTTGATTTTTAGAAAGTGCTTTAATTTGATTGCCGATTTCAACATATTCGTGTTTGAGTGCTTTTAATGGTTCATGTGAATTGGTTTGTTCTAATGTTTCTTTCATATAATCCATTATTGATTTTTGTATATCTTTAGTTTGTGTGAGTCTTTCAATGACATGAAGTGTTGCACGTTCTAATAATGGTTCATGTATAGATGGATTATCACAGTTATGAGGATTGTTTCTTGAAGTATGACATTTAAGCATACTCTTTTTAAAAGTTGTCCCAGAGTTATGCATCTTTGAATTATAAATGCGATGGCATCTAGAACAATAAACCAATCCTTTCATAGGCTTATGTGCGAGATGCTTGAATCTTTCTTTAGAATCCTCTGATAAAATCACATCTCTTGCATGTATCATGGTTTGAACGATATCAAAGGTTTCACGATCAATGATGGGTTCATGTGCATTTTTAATGTAATATTTAGTTGCATGACCATCATTGATTACTGCTTGATGTGTTAAATAATCAATGGTCACTGTTTTTTGAAGCATTAAATCGCCTGCATATTTTTCATTCATTAAGATTTCTTTTACAGTATCTGAATACCAGTTTACTCGACCGAGTCCATTTTTAATTTTTTCATCCGTTAAATGTCTAGCAAGACTTGTAATACTCATCCCATTTAAATATTTATGAAAGATGTATCTAACGGTTTTGGCTTGTTCCTCGTTGATGATTAAGGTCCCTTCTTTATCTTTGTCATAACCTAAGAAACGATTGGTATTCATGATGAGCTTACCTTGTTCAAATCGTTTTTGAATACCCCATTTGGTATTTTCACTAATCGATCTTGATTCCTCTTGAGCCATAGAAGACATGACGGTAAGAATAAAGTCTATCTTTGGATCAAGAGAAGATAAGTTTTCTTTCTCAAAAAAGATTTCAACATTGATGTTTCTTAGGGTTTGAATGACTGTAAGGATATCAATGGTATTACGTGAAAATCTTGATATGGATTTCGTTAAGATTAAATCAATATGCCCATCTTCAGCTGCTTGAATCATACTTAAGAATCCTGGGCGTTTGCTCATCATCGTTCCTGTGATGCCTTCATCACAGTACATCCCTGCAAACTCCCATTCATCGTTTTTATTAATTCTTTGCGTGAACTCTTCAATTTGTGCTTGATAACTATGAAGCTGATCTGTTTCATCTGTGGATACTCTAGCATAAGCAGCTACTTTTTTCTTTCTAATCACTTGGTTTGTAATAAAGTCTTTAAACTTAGGTTTTGGTTCAATAATTTCTACTATTTGTCTCATGGTGAAGACCTCCTATTTCTTTTTATTAGTGAGTATATTACCTAGTTACTTTCTTTATAGCAAGTCTTTTTGGCGATACCAAAGGGTCAAAAGCAGTATAAAAAAAGAAAGTGAGCAATATCCATCCACTAGGGATAGGTCTTGTCCACTTTCTTTATCTTCACCGCTATCAGTATATAACAAGTATTTAGTTATCACAACCAACAGTTGTTGGTATTTTAATAAAAAAATGCGCCTTCTGTTTTTTTCATCTGACGATCATAAATCACTTTAACGACAATACCTTCAACCATCTCTAAAAATTGTTTTTCAGCAATATGTTCAACTTGTCCATTGTAAAAGTATTGAACGATTCTTGGCGTGACACTGTTTTTAATAAACTTAGCTTTTGTGAAAAATCCTCTTGTAACATCTTTACCATCAACTTTTACAACCTTACTAATGAAATAGTAGTTATAAGAAGAAGATATCTTAAATTTAAAGTCACCTGTTTTACGGTAAATCAAACGTGTATTTTTAAGGAAGCCTGTATCAATATCATCGATGTCAAAGATCACATGATACATTTGATCGATATCATCAAAACGATTGGCATCTGGATGATAGAGATTCTTATACTTATTTTTATAGTATAGTTTATCTACCTTGTTATAGCCATAAACTTCATATGGCACAGGTTCAACTTTTATCGGATCAACAATAATTGGATAAATCAGATCATTAAAATCACAATCATAAATATTCGCTAAGGCAATAAATATGGATAATGGCATATCATTTGAACCATTTTCATAATTGTATAGTGTTTGTTTATTAACATGGATATTTACTTTCTTAAGTTCCTCAACGACTTGAGGGACAGTCATTCTATGTTTTTCTCTTTCTATTCTACCGATAGAAAGATATTTCTTTTCTTTATAGTTCATGGTGAAGGTCCTCTGTATTCTTAAATTGTCAATGGCTATTGTATCATAATACCTAGAAAGTTTTAGAACATTTTTTTGTTTTCTTGTTAATATCGATGATTTGTCTAAAAATTCCTAGAAAATATAAAAATTTTTAAATATAAGGCATATACGGGCATATCGATAGGAAACTCGTGCCCTTTCGTGCCCTACGTAGGAAACTTGAACCCTCAATTCCTTGGTTTTTGACAGATGTCTAAAAAAATAATGCTATGAGTTCATATTCGTTTCTAACATATTTTATGAAATGAAATGTTTTTTAAAAAAGAAATCAAATCCTATTTTTCGGTTGTTAGAATAGAAGTAGGCCAAACGTTTATGGCTAGTTAGTAAAGCAGAAGTTTTCACCCTTTACTTATCCGTTTAACAAACATACTATATGATGTCTTCTACCGTCCTTGTTCTTCACCAAAAGCTATAAGGTCTTGTCTATGAAGTACATCTTACATACCGTGTTCAATAAATGTGTTTGCTTATGTCTTTATATAAGTGACGATAGGTTTGAGATGGCGTAAACATTCTAATCTTTAATTAACTAGTTGATGAACAATCAACTTTTTTGCATTTCATGAAATCAAGAATTTAGCAGTATGAGTAGGTCTTTATCTATTAAAGAAAAAGAAAAAGAAAAAGGAGAAAGAAAAAAGATAAATTGATAAATTTAGATAAAAGCGCATGCGCGCCAGTTTCATAAAACTATGAAAAGATCTTATTTAAAAATGCGTAGAAAAGCATTACATAAAACACTAGAAGATATCGCTTATGATATTGGAGTTAGTTATAACTATTTACTAAATATTGAAAATGGACATCAAGGCGATAAAGCATCATTTATCTTAATGGTTAAGATTGCAAAAGCATATCAAATAGATATTGATGAGTTTTATCATCAAGAATGTCTATATCAAAAAGAAAAGGGCGTGTTAAAAGATTATGATTAAATATCATCCATTAGAAGAAGTTAGAGATGCTTATTTAGAAGACCTAGACTTAAAAAGAAAAAGTGTTAAAGATTATGAATTACTGATTAATCGTTATATTGATTATCTCAAAAGATATAACATCAAATATGCTAAAAGATCTGATGTGATCAAGTATAGAGATTCAATGAGAGATGAAGGCTTAAAAGCAACCACCATTCAAAAACAAATGGTGGTAATTAAAAGCCTTTATAGATGGCTTAGAAGACATAACTATATCAATAAGAGTTATTATCATGAATCATATATTGAAGATATAGCAGAAGGTATTAAAGGTGCTAAGGTAGAAAAGAGTTATCGTAAAGAAGCTTTAAGTATTGATCAAGCAAGACATTTGATTGAATCATCCAAAGCTTATACAAAAACCATCTATGGACTTAGAAACTATTGTATGCTTTTACTGATGTTAACAACAGGACTAAGAACTATTGAAGTTGCTAGAGCTAAAAAAAGTGATCTAGGAAAGATCCAGAAACAAGATGTCTTATATGTTCAAGGTAAAGGTAAAGATGGTGCAGATCAGTTTGTTAAACTATCTAAGCCAGTAAGAGATGCGATAAAAGAATATTTGTTTCTAAGAAATGATAAGAATAAGTTTTTATTTATCTCTCATCATAACGATCATGATGACAAAGCTTTAAGTACAGATGGGATTAGAAGTGCACTTAAAGATTTATTAAAAAGAGCAGAATTAGCATCACCAAAAATCACAGTGCATTCCTTAAGACATACATGCGCAACCTTATCACTACAAACAGGATCTACCTTAGAACAAACTCAACAACTTTTAAGACATGCAAATATTGAAACAACCTTAATTTATGCCCATCATCTAAATCGAATTAATGATGATACTGTATTAAAAATAACAAGCAAACTATTTCAAGGAAATGAGGAAGATTAAATGATTAAAGAAAAAGATAATGAATTACAAGCATATAGTGTAGGCGATGTTGCAGAATTCTTGCAAGTATCACAAAGAACCATTTATAAACATCTAACTGATGGTGTCTTAAAAGGATTTAAAGCAGGTAATAAATGGCGATTCTCACATCAAGAAATAAAAGACTATATTAGAAAACTAGAGAAAAAAGCAAACAATGATGTTGAAAGAGAGGATTAGAGGTCTTGATTACTTTAGCGTCGATGTGAATATCTTCACCGATGCTAGAGTATCAAAACTGATTTATAAATATGGCCCTTTAGGTTTTATGAGCTATATGGTGTTATTAAGCCATATTTATTCTAAAGGTTATTATGTTTTATATGATTTAGATGCAGCATCTTATCTGCTTTTAAAGTTTATTCCTGCTAAGTATATTAGTGGTAAACAAAAGCTTCAAGATATCATTAAGGAACTGGTAAGTCTTGACTTGTTTGATAAGGAACTATTTAAAGAAGATGTTTTTACTTCAATAGAGATTCAGGAGATTTTTAAACTTGCGACCAAAAAACGGAAGCAACAAGAAATCTATCCATATTGGCTATTAGATGATGATAATACTAAAGAAGATGATAAAAAAGTAGAAGCGAGTGAACCTAAAAAGAAAACAAAAAGAGAAATTAGAAAAGATCGTCAAATGAATGATATTAAAGAACATGCACCTAAAAGACATCATTTAACCAATGCACTGATTGAATATAGTTATATTGAAGCACATAATCTTGATTCTTATCGTTATGATGAGTTATTTGAAGAAGTACTTGCAAAAGAAGATTACGCAATGATTCAAAAGATTACCAAGTATATTGTAGATTATGAAAAACAAACACCAGAAGATAAAAAGATAATTGATAAGTTTAGTTTCTTTAAGAAAGCCATGTTTGAAAATATCGAAAGATTAAACTATCAACCTAAACAATCGATTACTGAAATGTTAGAAGAACTTGCAAAAGGTCAAAATTTAAAAAATACCTCTTAGACTAATGATTGTTATTGTGGGGTTGATAAGTAGAAATTGCAAACAGTAAACATGAAATAGACATATTATGAATACCCGTTTTTACATTAGTATTTAGAACTTAAAAATAGAATTATCAGAAAATGATGCTTTTGAGCATAAACTAGTAAATAACTTCAGTTTTTCAGTAGCCATCATTTTCAACTGGTTAACGATTACAGTTTTTACAAAATAGAACTGTATTGTTAGCTTATATTAAAAAAATTAAAGGAGTCAGTATAAAATGCATTTATATTGCACAGATAAAGTATTTAACGATTTGAAAAGAACAAAATATCCAATTATAGAACCAACCAATGAAACTATCTATTCATGGGTAGTTGAACATATGAAATTTGAGGAACACAATATTTATGTTTTTATGAATACGCTTTATGGTTTGTTTCTGGTATTTAGATATGATTCAGATAAAACGATATCAATTAAACCGCTATTCCTAAGATTATTAAGACAAGCACATAGAGATTTAGGTGTTGATAATGCTTTATTGAACAAATATTTACCCAAAAAGTTTGATTTCACGAAATCATATAATCCAGATAAAAATCACATCTATGTCATAAATGATTTTATAGACAAACAAACTGATTTTATTATCAAAGATTCTTTTGATCCTAATATCTGTTATCAAAGATGGTTTTCAAGAACGCTTAATCATAGATTTAGAGATAGATGGGCAATTGGAGAACTTAAAAATGTTACAGTGGATGACTATATAGTATATGGACTAATAAGACTGATGGAACAAGAAGACTGTAGATAATTCTATAGTCTTTTTTACTCCCCCCCCAGTAGCATTAATCACGTCGCCTAGGGTACCGTGTAGCGGGACGGAGAATTTACGCGGAACCACTTTTTTGAAAATCTAAGAAAGTGATTTGAAATAAATGTTCGTTTTTATAACAAAAAATGTTATTTGCCCTTGTAATTTACAGTCCAATCATATAAAATAGAATTATTCAATTATCGAACAATGGATGGTGAACTCATGAGTGATAACTCGTTTTTCAAACCAACACTTTTGTACAAAGAGTTTATGATATTAGATCTCATTGAAAAGGATGCTAATATTACTCAAAGAGAAATTAGCAAAATCATTGGAGTAGCTGTTTCAATGACGAACGCTTATATTGAAAGTTTTGTTGAAAAAGGACTTATCAAAAAAAAGAAACACTCTACGAAAGCTGTAGAGTATTTTGTAACTAAAAAAGGGATGGAAAGAAGAAAACTTCTTAACATTTGGTATTTAAAATCATCATATGAAGTTTACCTATCAGCAAAAGATAATATCATAAAGTTTTTAAATCAAATCATAAGCAAAGGATTTAAAAAGATATTATTATATGGAGCTGGTGAAGTGGCAGAAATTATGTTACAAGTCATGAATGATGATAATAACATTCCTTTAGAAGTATTAGCAGTTGTTGATGATGATGCATCTAAGCAAAATGAAACCATTATAAACAAACCAGTCATTAGTAGCGATCAAATTAAATCATTTGATCATGATGGTATATTGGTTTCAAGTTTCAAAAACCACGAAGCAATTAATAGTAAACTTGATTTTATTAACTATAATAAAAATAATATTATCAATTTCTTTGATAATTAAGTATGAGGAAGATGACTATGTTTTATCTAAAGTTTAAAAGATTTTATGACACTCTTGGTGCTTTTATAGGAATACTACTATTATCGCCTCTGTATCTCATAATCATGATTTTAATTAAAATTGATTCTAAAGGACCAATTCTATTTAAGCAAAAACGAATAGGTAGAAACAAAAAACACTTTAATATTTTGAAATTTAGAACTATGAAAATAAATACACCTAAAGATACACCCACACACATGTTAGAAAACCCTGAACAGTATATAACTCGAATGGGTAAATTTCTTAGAAAAACAAGTTTAGACGAGTTGCCTCAAATCATAAATATCTTAAAAGGTGATATGTCAATTATTGGACCTAGACCAGCTTTATGGAATCAATTTGATCTCATTGAAGAAAGAGATAAATATGATGTTCACAAACTTTACCCAGGTATTACTGGATATGCACAAATAAAAGGTAGAGATATCTTGCCAATTCCTGACAAAGCAGCTTTAGATGGAGAATATGTTAAAAAAATAGGTATGTGGCTTGATATAAAGATTTTTATAGGGACATTTATAAGTGTATTTAAATCAGAAGGTGTTGTTGAAGGCGGAACTGGAACAATCGAAAAATCGAAACACAATTCACCGAAAGTGTAGGTTTATTATATGAAAAGAGTTTTAATAACTGGTGTCAATAGTTATGTTGGAACCAATGTGAAAAATTGGTTAATGAAAGAACCAGACAATTATTATGTTGAAACACTTGATGTGAAGGATCCAAGTTGGATAAAATTTGATTTTTCTAAGTTTGATGTAGTATTTCATGTTGCAGCTATTGTGCATATAAAAAACTCCAATGAGGAACTTTATTACAAGGTTAATAGGGATTTAGCATATGATGTTGCAAAGAAATCAAGATTAGCGAAAGTTAATCAATTTATTTTTATGAGTTCAATGAGTGTTTTTGGTATTGAAAAAGGGAGTATTAAAACAGATACAATTCCCCATCCCAAGACAACATATGGAAAATCAAAACTTGAAGCAGAAAAATTAATTTCCTCGATTGAAGATAAAAAATTCATTGTTACAATTCTTCGGCCACCAATAATTTATGGTAAAGGCTGTAAAGGTAATTATGCAAAAATCTCGAGCTATGTACATAAATTTCCAGTTTTCCCTTTAATTAATAACAAAAGGAGTATGCTATATATTGATAACTTTTCTGAGATGATAAAACAACTTATTAAGCGTAATTTGAGGGGAGTCTATCATCCACAAAATACTGAATATGTAAATATTGTTGAATTAGTAACTCTAATTGCTAAGGCATATGACAAAAAGATACATTTAACAAGAGTTTTTAATTTTTTTATTCGATTAATTAATTTAAGTGTTTTTAATAAATTATTTAATGATTTATATTATGACAAAATGATTTCGATATACGATTTTGAATATAGAATTGTAAATTTCGAACAATCTATAAGCTGTAGTGAGGCAATTCATGAAAAGAAGAATTGATTATATTTTAAAACATAATTTAATGATCCAAAAAATATATAAAGTCACAGTCAGTTATTTCTTTAAGATTCTTGGTTTTTTCTTAAGAATCGATAGTAATATTTTACTTTTTAATGGACATGGAAATAAGTATAACGATAGTCCGAAGGAAATTTTCGAACTACTTATAAAGAATTCAGAAAACTCAAATTTTAAGATATATTGGGCATTGGATGATCCTGGAAAATACACAATTGATAATTGTAAAAAAATCAAAATTGACACTTTAAAGTATTTTGTTATAGCTTTAAAAGCTAAATATTGGATAGCTTGTGTAAATATCGAGAGAGGTTTACATTTTAAAAAGAAAAAAACAATTTATCTTAATACATGGCATGGAACTCCACTTAAATATGTAGGTAACGCTGTTAAGGGGAGAAAAGATTTTAATTTTTCAAAAATCAATTATTTTTGTTCTGCTGGAGAATATGAATCAAAAATTTACATAAACGATTTCAAAGTATCTGAAAAATCAATTATAAATAGTGGATTACCAAGAAATGACATTTTGTATAATTATGATTTGACCTATAAAAATCAAATTTTAGAGAAACTTGGTTTACCATTAGATAAGAAAATAATTCTATATGCACCTACATGGAGAGATAGCGATGATTTTGGCAAAAGCTATTCAATAAAACCTCCTATTGATTATGAAAAATGGAAAATGCATTTAAATAATAAATATATTGTGCTAATGAGAGCTCATTCATATACCAATTCTATTTACGGAGTTCATTTTGATGGATTTATAAGAGATTTTTCAAATTATGATGTAGTCAATGATCTTATTATTGTATCTGATTTACTTATTTCCGACTATTCTGCAATGATATTTGATTATTCTATCACAGAGAAACCTATTATATGTTACGGATATGATTACGATAAATATAAAAAAGATAGAGGTTTATATTTAGATTTACAAACTGAGTTACCTAATGGTGTAGTTAAAACCGAGGATGATTTATTAAGTTTGATCAATAATATGAATTATGATGAGCAATGTCAAATGACTAAGTTATTCAAGAATAAATATCTACGTTATGGTGGTAATGCATCAGAAATTCTAGTAGAAAAAATATTTAATAGAAATAATCAAAAAGCGTGATTGGAGATTGCATGTGAGAATATTAATATATATGTCAGGGGGTTTCGACGTTAACGGACCTTCTAATCATCTTTATATAGCGTTAATAATTGATTTAATTAAGCGAGGTCACTCTGTTTGCTTAATTCAAAGATATTCATATGGAAATGAGCCAGAAATACCTGAAGTCTTATCTAGTTTAGATGAATTTTATTACAAGAAAGCAAATGTAAAGAGCGTCAAAAAGAGCAAATTTATAATTAGATATCTAAAAAGTGTTATTTACTCATTTAAAAGCATTAAATATCTGAAAAAATTTTCATATTGTGATCTTGTTTTCGTACAATCTTGTCCTACTGCACCTTTCCAAGTTAAATTTGCAAAGAAATATGTAAATAAACCTGTGATATATAATATTCAAGATATGTTTCCAGGAAGTTCAATTGCCAGTGGTGTCATGAGAAGTAAATTTCTTAAATCATTTTTCTTTTGGTTTCAAAAGAAAGCTTATAGATTAGCTGATCATATAACTGTAATTTCTGATGACATGAAGAAAAAAGTTATTGAACAGGGAATTCAGCACAATAAAATATCAACAATAGTAAATTGGTATGATGATGAGAATGTAAAAGAAATCGAATGGAATGATAATATATTTGTGAAAAAATATGGGTTAAATCAAAATCACTTTTACATTCAATATGCTGGAACTATGGGATATGTTTTTGATTACAAAGCAATAATATATGTTGCTAAAAAATTACTAGCATATACTAATATCGAGTTTCATATGATTGGTGAAGGTAGTCAAAAAAATAATTTTAAGATTGAAGTAGAAGCTAATAATTTAAGTAACATTAAATTTTATCCTTATGAGCCACAATCAATTATTTCTCATGTATATAGCGCAAGCACTCTATGTTTGATTCCCTTAAAAAAAGGTGTTATTGGTAATTCGGTACCTAGTAAAGCTGCATTAATTATGGGATGTAAGAGACCCATCATAAACTCTGTAGATAAAGATACTGATTATTATAATATGTTTGATATTAATAATATTGGATATTCTATATCTAATATGGACTATGAAAAACTCTATGAAACCATATTGAAACTCTATTATAACCGAAGTGAATTAAATATAGTTGGACAAAATGCATATGAGTTTGCATCAAAAAATTATTCTAGAACTCTTGTTACAAAAAAGTACATATCTTTATTTGAAAGAGTGTTTGAAGAAAACAAAGGAGTGTTAAGTAATGTTTAAAAATAAAATTCTATTGATAACAGGTGGTACAGGTTCATTTGGGAATGTTGTATTAAAAAAATTTTTAAAAACCGACATTAAAGAAATAAGAATTTTTTCAAGAGATGAAAAAAAACAAGATGATATGAGAAAATCTTATAATAATAGTAAAATTAAATTTTATTTAGGAGATGTTCGAGATATTTCAAGTATTAAGAATGCAATGAATAATGTTGATTATGTTTTTCATGCTGCAGCATTGAAACAAGTACCGTCATGTGAATTTTTCCCTATTGAAGCAGTGAAGACAAATGTACTAGGAACGGAAAATGTATTAACTGCGGCAATAGAAGCGGGAGTAAAAAAAGTTATTTGTCTATCAACTGACAAAGCTGCTTATCCAATAAATGCGATGGGAATTTCTAAAGCAATGATGGAAAAAACATTTATTGCAAAGTCAAGATCAGTTGAATCAGGTCAAACCATAATATGCGGCACAAGGTATGGAAATGTCATGGCTTCAAGAGGATCAGTTATTCCTTTATTCATAGATCAAATTAAATCACGTAAGGATATCACTGTAACAGATTCCAATATGACAAGATTTATAATGAGTCTAGATGAAGCTGTTGATTTAGTGTTATATGCGTTCGAAAATGGTGAACCTGGAGATATAATGGTTCAAAAATCGCCAGCTTGTTATATAGGTGATTTAGCAATTGCTCTGAAAGAGTTATTTAATGTTGATAACGAAATAAAAGTCATCGGCTCAAGACATGGAGAAAAAATGTATGAAGTTTTATTGACGAAGGAGGAAGCAGCTAAATCCATTGACTTAGGAAACTATTACAGGGTACCGTCTGATAATAGAGACTTAAATTATGAGAAATATTTAGAAATAGGTTCTCCAAAAATATCACAATCCTCTGAGTATAATTCAGATAATACAACAATATTAAGTATTGAAGAAATAAAAGAGAAGTTGCTTAGTCTTGATGAAGTAAAGAAAGAATTATTGTATTGGGAGGAAAGGAAATGAACATTTTAGTAACAGGAGCAAAAGGCTTTTTAGGTAAAAATTTGATTGCTGAGCTAAAAAATAATCAGGGACATGTTGTTTATGAATATGACAAAGATACTGGATACGATAATTTAGATCGATTTTGTAAAACAGCTAATTTTGTTTATCACTTTGCTGGAGTGAATAGGCCTATCGATGATTCAGAGTTCATAGAGGGGAATGTCAATTTAACTGCGAAACTTTTAAAATGTCTTGAAAATCACAAAAACAAATGCCCTATAATGATATCTTCATCTATCCAAGCTAACAATAAAACTTCCTATGGGATAAGCAAAAAAATTGCAGAGAAAATTTTGTTTGAATATGGCAAAAAAAATAATGTTAGGGTGTTTGTATATAGATTACCTAATGTTTTTGGAAAATGGAGCAAACCAAATTATAATAGTGTAATTTCAACTTTTTGTTTTAATATTTCAAGAAATATACCAGTAACTATCAGTGACCCGAATACCGTTTTGGAACTATTGTATATCGATGATTTAATTGAGAATTTATTAAAACTTTTAGAAACACATAATACTGAAAATGAGAGTATCATAAAAGTATCAAAAACATATAAAATATCTCTTTCAAAATTAGAAATCATTATCAAATCATTTCATAAAAGTAGAATAGATGGTTTCATTCCGCAAATATCTGATGAACTTTCCTTTAAATTATACAGTACATACTTAAGTTTTTTGCAACCAGATAATTTAAGTATAAAACTAAAAATGAATATTGATGACAGAGGATCTTTTTCCGAATTTCTAAAATCGCATGATGCCGGTCAGTTTTCTATTAATGTTTCAAAGCCAGGAATAACAAAAGGTAATCACTGGCATCACACGAAAAATGAAAAGTTCTTAGTTGTTTATGGTAAAGGAGTAATACGATTGAGACAAATACATTCTAATGAAATAATTGAATACTTTGTAGATTCTAATAATATGGAAGTTATAGATATTCCGTCTGGATATACACATAACATCACTAATTTAGGTGACTCTGACATGATTACAGTTATGTGGGCAAATGAGCTTTATAATCCTATAAATAGTGATACATATTATTTAGAAGTATAGCCATCGCTTTCGATTCTTAATCTAGCAAAGCAGCATAGAAATTTAAAAATAAAGATAAAGGAACAATTCAAGAAATGTGAGGAACTATAAAAATGAAAAAAATAATTACATATGGAACATTTGATTTATTACATTATGGACATATAAACTTATTGAAAAGAGCCAAAGAATTGGGAGATTATTTGATTGTAGCGTTATCAACTAATGAGTTTAATGAAATTAAAGGCAAAAAATGTTATTTTTCTTACGATGTTAGAAAAAAACTTGTCGAAGCTATTAGATATGTTGATTTAGTGATTCCTGAATCATCATGGGATCAAAAAGTCGAAGATATCAAAGAATATAGAGTTGATACTTTTGTAATGGGAAATGATTGGGAAGGTAAATTTGATTATTTAGCTGAAGTTTGTAAAGTTGTTTATTTGGAAAGGACTCCAGAAGTATCGACATCAAAAATAAAAAATGACTTGGGATTAGACAAAAAATAGATATTATCGCTTATTAGAATATAAGCATGAGTATTAAATATCACTTGAGAGAAAGGTGGGAGTATATCATATTACTAAATGTAAAACAACAGATATTTTACATGGTGAATTTAGTAATTAATTATACGATCTTATGAGAATTATACATATATTACCAGCTGATACTTATACAGATGGAATGACATATAAGGATAATTTTCTTGCTAAAATCAATATTGAGCATGGACATGAATCAGTTATACTGACCAGTTGTAGAACATGGGTGAAAACTAAAGTAGTCTATGTAGATGAGTGTGAATATACCAATGATTTTGGTGTGAAAATAATCAGAAGAAAATACTTAAGGATTTTTAATAAATATGTTTCTGAGAAATTAAGAATACTTAAGGGCGTATCAGATGTATTATATAAGTTTAAACCAGATGTAATAAGGGTTTTAAATCCACACAACTTAACTGTACTAATTGTAGCGAGATATATTAGAAAGAATCCACAAGTGAAATTTTTCATCGATAGCCATCAAGAATTCTATAATTCTGCTACTAATTTTTTTTCATATCATATTTTTCATAAAATGATTATTAGATTATCATTAAGGCTAATAGATAAATATGTATATAAGTATTTTTATGTACTTGAAGGAACAAAAGAGTTTCTTAAAGAAATGTATAAATTATCAGATGATAAACTAGAATATTTTCCAATGGGGGGGATTATTTATTCTGAGTTAGAAAGATTAAAATTTAGAAAAGAAATTAGAAGTGAACTTAGAATTGACAATGAATCTATTGTATATATTCATACAGGGAAACTATTTAAATCCAAAAAGACATCTGATATTTTGAAAGCATTTAATAGATTCAGCAATCAAAATTCGCACTTAATTATCATTGGTAGTATACCAGAAGAAACGAGAGACGATCTTGAAAGTAGACTAAATAATAGCAAAAGAGTTCATTACCTTGGATGGAAAGAAAGTAATGAAATATATAAATATCTGAATGCTAGTGATATATACTTACAACCTGGAAGTGCATCTGCAACTTTGTTTCAAGCTTTAACATCTGGTTGTATTTTAGTGGTTTCAAAAGAAATAGCTGGTTATGAAAAATTAAATCAGCATAACAATGTTTTTTTTGTATCAAATTACGAAGAATTATGTCAGTTTTTTAAAGATGTGAGTGACTCGATTTATGATATTGAAAGATATAGAATAAATTCATTGAAAGTTGCTCAAAAATATAACTATATGGAATTGTCAAAAAAGTTATATGAATGAAATAAAAATAAGGTGTGAAATGCATGATAAGTAAAAAAAAGAAATTCATAAAAGACATAATAATAAATACTTTAGCAACAGGATTAGCAATAGTTGCCTTGCAGTTTGCAATATTTCCACTTTTGGGTTCAAAACTAAGTGAAGATGATTTCGGACTGTTTTTAGCAATTATCTCACTTATTAATATCTTAGGAGCAACCTTTGGTAATGTATTGAACAATATAAGATTGATTTCGACAGAAGAACATGATCAATCAGAATTAGTAAGCAACTTGAATGGTATTTTAATAATAATTACTTCACTTAACATTATAATGACAATATTATTTTCAATAATACTATTTTCCGGATTAACATACATCGATATACTACTAATTACTATTGTTTCTTTTACATTATTACTTGTTAGATACTATGTTGTTGAGTTTAGGATAAAGTTAATGTTCAATATGATTTTATTGAATAGCATATTTATGATTATCGGATATTTTACTGGTTATTTATTATTTCTGCTTACAGATTATTGGCAGATGACATATTTATTTGCTAATATCTTCAGCTTATTACACGTTTTTTATGTTATTAAACCTTCTTTAGTATCAAAGAAGACTAAGATTTTTAGTAAACTAGGTTTAAATTACATAATTTTGTTAGGTTCGGGATTTTTATTGTCACTTACTACATATATAGACAAAATATTGATATTTCCTCTTCTTGGTGGCGCTGCTGTGTCCATTTATTATACATCTACTTTAATGGGAAAAGTACTGAATTTAATAGTATCACCTATTACAAATGTTTTATTGACTTATTTAAGTATTAGGTCAAAAAGAATACTTAGAAATTTTATAACATTACTTGTTATTTCATTTTTAATGGGGATTATTATTTATATTTTCCTTGTATTGTTTGGTGATTTTATTCTGGCTATTTTATATCCTCAGTTTTATGAACTGGCAAAAGAATATATATTTATCACAACTTTGACCGCATTATTTGTTAGTGTGAGCGCATTTGCAAATACATTTTTATTAAAATTCCTAAAAATTAAATGGCAGTTGATAATAGATTTTGTTTATTTATGTGCATACCTAATTTTTTCTTTACTATTGTTGAATAAATGGGATTTATACGGCTTTGCTTTAGGTATACTAATAGCTAGTGTAATAAAAATTATCCTACAAATATTAGTCTTTATTTTAATCATGAAGGGATCACGGATTAAATCAAATATGAATGATATATTACTTATAGAAGATTCTATAGATTCAGGAAATTAATAGAACTACAAACTAATTGATTTAAGTTAATCTCTAAAGATAATTTATCAAAACGAAATGTTCAATTAAACGTTTCGCTCTATAATCCTAAAGACGCTAAAGAGTTCTAATACTTTGATTCAGATTATTTACACAAAATTCTTGACACTACCATAACTATAAGGGGATGATAAAATATAGAACATATAAAAATATTATTATATATCAAATATATAAAATCTACAACAATTATTTACTTTAGATTATGAAATTGATAAAAGAACACACGCTACAATGTGCAAAACAAAATCTTCTCTAAGAAAGGATACTTTATGGAAGAATTAATAAAAAAAATCGAAAATAAAACTGCGATATTGGGAGTCATTGGATTAGGATACGTTGGATTGCCTCTTGCGGTTGAAAAAGCAAAAGCTGGTTATAAAACTATTGGATTTGATATTCAAAAAGAGAAAGTAGATATGATTAATGAAGGAGTTAATTATATAGGTGATGTTGTGAACGAAGACTTGGATCAAATAGTAAAATCTGGTAAGTTAAGAGCAACAATGGATATTTCGGAAGTTGCGAGTGCTGATGCAGTTTGCATAGCAGTACCAACCCCACTAGATCAGTATCAGCAACCTAACTTAAGCTATGTAGTAGCATCAGCTGAAAGTATTATTCCTTATATGCATAAAGGAATGTTAATAGTTCTCGAGTCAACAACATATCCAGGTACAACTGAAGAGCTACTCAAACCATTATTGGAAAAATCAGGATTAAAATGTGGTGTTGATTTTTACCTTGCATTTTCACCTGAAAGAGTTGATCCAGGTAATGTTTTTTATAAAACAAAAAATACTCCAAAAGTAGTGGGTGGAGTAACAAAAAACTGTACAGAAATAGCTTCATTAATGTACGAAAATATTCTTGAAGCAAAAGTTTATAAAGTTTCATCACCCGCAATTGCTGAAATGGAAAAAATTCTAGAGAATACATATAGAAATATTAATATAGGTTTAGTTAATGAACTTGCTATTTTGTGTCATAAAATGAATATAAATATATGGGAAGTAATTGAAGCAGCAAAATCTAAACCTTATGGATTTCAGGCATTTTATCCTGGTCCTGGCTTGGGCGGTCATTGCATTCCTTTAGATCCATATTATCTATCGTGGAAAGCCAGGGAGTATGGTTTTCATACTTCTATGATTGAATCATCAATGATGATTAATGATAGAATGCCTGAATATTGTGCTGAAAGAAGCTCGAAAATACTAAATAAATTTCAAAAATCATTAAATGGATCAAAAATTTTAATATTAGGTGTTGCTTATAAGCAAGATATTGATGATTATAGAGAAAGTCCAGCTATTCGTGTTATAAATGAGTTGGAAAAGCAGGGAGCATTGGTAGATTTTTATGATCCTTATATTTCTCAATACTATGAACACAAGAAAATAAAAAAAGGACTTAAGAGTTTAACATCTGATAAAATTCGAGAATTTGATTTGATTGTTATAACAACTGCTCATTCAAATATTGACTATAAACTTATTCAGATGAATGCAAATTTCATTTTTGATACAAAGAATGCAATGAAGAATATTAATAATAGATTGAATATTGAATTGTTATAGTAAATGTAATATAGTGGATTAAAAGAGAAACAGAAGTTTATTACAAACAGTTTTATTATTCTATTTTCTAAACTATGGAAAATCTTCTATATTATAGCTTTAAATGGCTATGAATGAATGTATATTAATAATTTGAATCACTAAATTCGTAGACATTTAGTGTATAAATTTTAATTATTTATAATACCATCAAGAACTCTTTAAGGAGTGATTAACAATGATTTCTACTTTGAATAACTTGAACTTGAGAAGTAAGACAGATCAAATTATAAGTACTGCTTTAATGTCTATATATTTAATACTGATGATTCAGTATTTTATCCTATCTTTCTTTGCTTTATCTGGGACATATATGCAATTAATAATTCAAAATGCTTCAAAAATTATTGTAGGTATTCTCTATGTGATAGCTTTACCTAAAACATTTAAAAGAAGGCCTATGTTATTCATAACTACTTTTATTTTTGCTTTGATAATATATATTTTACAATACTTAATTTTCCCAAGCAATAGAGAACTACTGGAGTCAGCCATCTTTAATGTTTTTTTCATTAGCCTTCCAGCTTTTATCTATACGTTAAATCTAAAAGACTATAATATTTTTAAATCAACAATGATCAAAGTTGGAAATTTAGTTTTTATAATTGGTATATTATACTCTAGTTTGATTTTAGTTGGTGTAATCTCAAGTCATGAGCACTATATGTCATTTTCATATTACATGTTACTTCCTGCTATTCTTTATTTAGATAGGATGATTGATAAGTTCACAATAAAGTATTTATTGCTTACATCAATTTCTTTTATTATTATATTAGCTTTAGGAGCAAGAGGGCCATTCATAGGAATTTTCTTATTTATATTTTTGAAAAATTTAAAGAAAATCCAAAAAATAAATTTTCGTAACATTTTATTTTATTCATTAATAGGTTTATTTTTCGTAACATTTTTGTTATTTTATGAATATATATTAACTAGTCTTGACATGTTTCTTAAGAATTTTGGTCTACACAGCAGAAGTATTGAACTCGTTTTGAACGGGAATGTAACAACTAATACACGTACTCAGATATACTATACTGCTTTAGAAAGCCTTATGAATAAACCTCTATTTGGTTGGGGTTTGATGGGAGATAGAATTGCAGTAGGAAGAATGGACTATATTCATAATTTTTTCTTAGAAATACTAGTTAGTTTTGGTGTCATTTTAGGATCACTATTGATCACTTCTTTTGTTTTTGTTTTGGTTTTATCACTGATTCAGCAAAAAAGATTAAGTTATGATATTTTGATTATTTGGTTGTCAATAGGTTTTACTCATTTAATGGTAAGTGGATCATACTTAATTGACTTTAGGTTTTGGATTTTTTTTGGTATATTAATAAAAAGTTTAGATACAAAAAAGTTTATTTCTAGTAATAACAATTATTATTAGTATTAGGAGATGAGAGAATGAAAGATGGTTATATTGCAATTGTTGATTATGGAGTTGGTAATTTGGGTTCTGTACAAAAAATGATTAAAAAAATTGGATATGAATCTGTTATTACATCAAATGTTGATATAATAAATAAATCAAGTAAGCTTATATTACCTGGTGTTGGTTCCTATGATAATGCTGTATTAAAACTTAAAAAACTTGGTATTTTTGATGTAATTAAAAGAAATGTTGTTTTTGAGAAAAAACCAATTCTTGGGATTTGTTTAGGAATGCAACTTCTTGGAAATTCAAGCCATGAAGGAAGCGAAAATGGATTTGGTTTTTTAGATTTTGATTGTTTAGATTTTGATGAGTTAATTAAAGATAATACAAAAATGATTGTGCCTAATATGGGTTGGAGAGATACTTTTATATTAAAGGATATTAACTTTACAAAGAGTTTTGAAAAAGAAACAAGATTTTATTTTGTTCATTCATATTATGTTCCTATAAATAGAGATTACACAGTTCTTTTCTCAAGATATAATATTGAATTTACAGCTGCTTTAAAATTTGAGAATATATATGGTACACAATTTCATCCTGAAAAAAGCCATGATTATGGGATGAAAATACTAAAAAACTATATAGAAGATGATTTATGATTAGACCAAGATTAATACCAATTTTATTAATAGACAATGGTAATTTAATTAAAACTGTACAGTTTAAAAAGTATGTCTATTTAGGAGACCCAATTAATGCTGTAAAAATTTTTAATGAAAAAAAAGTTGATGAACTCTGTGTTATGGATAGATCTGCTTATAAAAACGGAATAAATTTTAAGTTATTAAAAGAATTGGCAGAAGAAGCATTTATGCCAATGAGTTATGGCGGTGGCATAAAAACTTTAGAAGATGCAATCAAAGTTATCAGCATAGGTTTTGAAAAAATAATTATTAATCAACAGGCTTATCTTTCTGATGAACTAATTAGCGATATTTCGAATGAAATTGGAAGACAAAGTGTTGTTGTTTCAATTGATTACAAAAAAACATTACTAAATAAGCGGGTATGCTACTATCAGCAGGCAAAAATAAAGACAAAAATTGATCCAATGGAACATGCAATAAAAGCTGTAAAAAGTGGAGCAGGTGAAATTATAATTACCTCCATAGATATGGAAGGAACTATGCAAGGTTTTGATTATGATTTCATAATAAGTCTTTCTAGTAGAGTTAAAGTGCCAATTATTGCTCATGGTGGTGCAGGCAATTTGGCACATGTATGCAAAGTTATACACGATTGTGGTGCATCAGCTGCTGCTATAGGAAGCTTGTTTGTGTTTTTTGGAAAGAAAAAAGGGATACTTATAAATTACCCAGATATTGAAACTTTAGTAAGTGAAGGAGTGTATAGATATGACTAGATGTAAAAGATGTATAATGGATACAAGTGATAAGGAGATTTATTTTGATCAAAATGGAATATGTAATCACTGCCATGATTATGATAAAAAAAAGGAGTTGTTTGGATATAATTTAGAAAAAAGTCCAAAAGAACACCAAAAGATCATTGATACTATTAAAAAAAATGAAGCAGGTAAGGAATACGACTGTATAATTGGTATTTCTGGTGGTGTAGATAGTAGTTTCTTACTCCATCATGCAATAAGAAGTGGATTAAGAGTTTTAGCTGTACATGTAGATGCCGGGTGGAATTCCGACATTGCTGTAAAAAACATTCAAAAAATATGTAGAAAACTAAATGTTGAACTGCATACAATTGTAGTTGATTGGCCATCCATGAAGGAATTACAAAGAGCTTATATGTTTTCAGGTCTACCAAACCTAGATGTTCCTCAAGATCACGTGTTTTTAGCAGCAATGTATAAATATGCAGTTAAGAACAAAATTAAGTACATGCTGAATGGAAGTAATATTGCTACTGAAGGTATATTACCTAAATCTTGGGCATATGCTGCGACAGATTTTAGAATTATTAGAGATGTTTTTAAGAAACACAAGAGATTCGGTAATCTTAAAAAATTTCCACACTTTGGATTGCTTAAATTTCTTTATTATAATAGAAAAATCACTAAGATTAATTTGTTAAATTATTTGGACTATTCAAAAGAAATGGCAATAAAAACACTATCAGATGAATATGGTTGGGAATATTATGGTGGAAAACACTATGAGTCTAGATTTACCAAATTTTTCCAATCATACTATCTTCCAGTCAAATTTGGTTATGACAAAAGGTTAGCACATCTTTCAAGTCTTATTGTTGGAGGAGAACTAGATAGAAATAAGGCACTAGAAATCTTTTTAAATGAAAAGCCATATAATGAGCTAGATTATAAAAATGATAGAGATTATATTTTAAAAAAATTAGAGATATCTGAATCTGATTGGGATAATATTATAAAATCTAGGAATAAGAGTGAAAATGAATACAAAAATAACAAGAAAATTTTAGCTAGCTTATTAGATTTATATCGCTACAGATTTAAATCCTTAAAAAATAAGTAAAAAGCCTCAAATTATTGTGAAAACACATAAAAAAAGGAGTAAAATTTTATGAAATATGCTTTGATAGGCTGTGGTCGTATATCACCGAACCATATAACTGCAGCTATAAACAATAATCTCAATTTAGTAGGCCTATGTGATTTAGAAATTAAAAAGGCTAATCAAAATATTTGCGATTTCAAATTAGGTTTATCAGCAAAACCATATGTTGATTACGAAGAAATGATAGAAAAGGAAAGTCCCCACCTTATTGCAATTGCTACAGAAAGTGGAAATCATGCTGAAATCGCTAAATATTGCATAAGAAAAGGAATTCACTTGATTATAGAAAAACCTATTGCACTCTCATTGGACGATGCTGATGAAATAATTGCTTTATCAAAAGAATATAGTGTAGTTGTCAGTGCCTGTCACCAAAATAGATTTAATAAATCAATTCAAAAGATAAGAGAATCAATTGAACAAAAGAGATTTGGAAAATTATTTCATGGGACTGCACATATTAGATGGAATCGAGGACAAGATTATTATACCCAAGCACCTTGGAGGGGAACTTGGAAACAAGATGGAGGTGCATTAATGAATCAATGCATCCATAATATTGATTTATTAAGATGGATGATGGGTAACGAAATTGATGAAGTTTTCGCTTATACTGATAATCTTAATCATTCTTTTATTGAGACAGAAGATTTAGGAGTAGCACTTGTGAAATTTAAAAATGGTTCATATGGAATTATTGAAGGTACAACGAACATTTATCCCAAAAACTTAGAGGAAACCCTTTATTTGTTCGGTGAAAAAGGAACAGTTAAAGCTGGTGGAAAATCTGTGAATATTATTGAAGAATGGCTTTTTGCAGATAGATTAGATAATCCTGAAGAAGTTAAAGTTAAATACCATGAAAGCCCTCCTACAGTTTACGGATTTGGGCATACACCGCTTTACACGGATGTAATTCATTCAATTGAAAACCATATAGAACCTTATGTAACGGCAGAAGATGGAAGAAGAGCATTAGAACTTGTACTGGGTATTTACAAATCAGCTGCAGAGGGAAGAAGTGTTAAATTTCCATTGAGTCATTGTGCTTCAATTGATTTTAAAGGGAGATTCAGATAATGGACTATTTCGTTCACGAGAGTTCTTATGTTGATTCAAATGTAAAAATAGGTCAAGGAACCAAAATTTGGCATTTTTCTCATATCCAATCAGGAGCAGTTATTGGTGAAAAGTGTTCAATTGGTCAAAATGTAAATATTGCAAACAATGTTCAAGTTGGAAATTATGTAAAAATCCAAAACAATGTATCCATATATGAAGGTGTTGAACTTGAAGATTATGTATTTTGTGGACCATCTATGGTTTTTACCAATGATTTGACTCCTAGAAGCAAATATCCCAAAGGATCTTCAAACTATCGAAAGACATTGGTTAAATATGGCGCAACAATAGGAGCAAACGCGACTATCGTTTGTGGTAATACTATAGGTAAATGGGCAATGATTGCTTCAGGAGCAGTTGTCACAAAGAATGTACCTGATTTTGCTCTATTTGCTGGGGTACCTGCAAAACAAATAGGTTGGGTATGTGAATGTGGATTAAGACTCCCTGAGAATCTTCATTGTAAATCGTGTGATAGAAGATATATTCAAAAAGAAAACCAATTATGTGAATTGGTTAAGGAGTGAAAACCAATGCAATTTAGAGACTTAAAATCACAATATGAGAAATATAAAAATGAAATTGATAATGCGGTTCAAAGTGTTTTTGCTGAATCAAGTTTCATTAGCGGACCACAAGTTAAAGCATTTGAGCAGCGTCTTGCAGATTATGTTGGAGTCAAATATTGTATTACATGTGCAAATGGTACAGATGCTCTATCGTTAGTACTTACAGCATGGAATATTGGAAAAGGTGATGCAGTTTTTGTTCCAGACTTCACTTTTTTTGCTACAGCAGAAGTTGTTTCTTTTGTTGGAGCAACTCCAATATTTGTTGATGTCGATCCAATTACTTTTAACATCGACACAAACAAGTTAGAGTTAAAAATACAGGAAGTTATTGAATTGCATGAGCTTACACCCAAGGTTGTTATCCCTGTTGATCTATTCGGTTTACTAGCAGATTATGAGAAGATTGAAAAAATTGCAAAGAAATACAATTTACTAATTTTAGAAGATGCTGCGCAAGGTTTTGGAGCAGAATATAAAGGTAGAAAAGCTTGTAGTTTTGGAGATATTGCAACAACATCGTTTTTTCCAACTAAGCCATTGGGATGCTACGGTGATGGAGGTGCTATTTTCACAAACGACGATGAAATGGCTTTGTTGCTTGAGTCATTAAGAGTTCATGGCAAAGGTGAGGATAAATATGATAATGTTAGAATTGGTGTTAATTCGCGCTTAGATACAGTTCAAGCTGCTATCCTTGATGTAAAACTAACAGCTTTTATAAATCATGAATTAGATGATGTGAATAAAGTATACCGGAAATACAACAGTTTATTAGGTGACATCGTTGAAATACCTATTATCCCACAAAACTATTTATCTAGCTTTGCTCAATACACGATTAAGCTAAAGTCTCAGAAACAAAGAGATGAACTTAAATCGTATTTAAGTACAAAGGGTATTCCTACCATGATATATTACACAAAGACAATGCATAATCAAACAGCATTCAAAGATCTTGATAATAAAGATGAGGATTATCCTGTTTCTACAAATTTATGCAAAACAGTGTTATCTTTACCAATGCATCCATACCTAAAAGATGCAGAAATCGAGTTTATTTCTAAATCAATTATTGAATTTATAACTAAATAATATGTTTAACAGTATGACTTTCATATCAACAGACAGTCATACCATAAGGGTCAAGGCAACCTTATATTTGAAAGCATAGTTACGTATGCTTTAGGGTAATCTAAACTTTTAACTAGGCCGATAAGTGACCAATAAATTTACTACAAAAAAACAAACACTTTTTTAGGCTTCCAGAAAGTGAAACAAGAAATCCAGTCCCAAAGATGACACCCATAAAACAGAAAACTTGGATTACATAATGTTTTCCACCATATCGAAAGACACCACATTCATGTATCAAAAAGTTGTTTGAATCATTCTTATATATTAAACTTATTAAAGAATTAAATCATCTTAAACAACCTCTCTAATCTGTAATTAACTCACTTAATTTTTATTGGTTTCAAACATCCACTATCTGAAAGGGTGTCACATGAAAACTTACCCATCCATCCTATATGCGATACTTGCAGCTATTTTATATGCGATAAGTACACCCTTATCTAAACGGCTTTTAATCAACTTATCTCCAGTATTTATTGCATCTTTGCTTTATTTGGGTGCGGGTTTAGGGATGGGAGTGATTGCTTTATTAAGAGACAAGCTAAAGAATAAACACTATCATGCTTTTGCCAAAAGAGAGTTGCCTTTCATTTTTGGCATGATTCTATTAGACATTATTGCTCCTATATTGCTGATGATTGGACTTAGTTCAACAGAACCAGAAAATGTTGCTTTACTGAATAATTTTGAAATTGTAGCAACGTCACTTTTAGCCCTATTCATTTTTAAAGAAATGATACCAAGGCGATTGCGCTTTGCAATTTTGCTCATCACATGTGCTAGTATTTTGCTCTCTTTTGAAAATTTGAATGCTTTTAAGTTTTCAATAGGCTCTATTTTTATCATGCTTGCAGCACTATCATGGGGACTAGAAAACAATTTGACTAGACGATTATCATACAATGATCCACTCATGGTGGTGGTGATTAAAGGAATCTTTTCAGGATTAGGTTCTTTGATGATTGCTATCATCTTAAAAGAAGTTTCATACAGTAGTCTCTACATTCTCTATGCGTTATTGCTTGGATTTGTTGCTTACGGTTTAAGCATTTTCTTTTATGTAACAGCTCAAAGAGAACTAGGAGCGGCCAAAACAAGCGCGTTTTATGCTTTCGCTCCTTTTGTTGGTGCTTTTTTGTCGCTACTGATTTTTCTAAAGCTTCCGCCCATCCATTTTTATATCGCTTTGATCTTGATAGCGCTAGGAACTTTTTATGCTTCGACTCATGGAGCTAAAAAAAAGACATAAAACGAAAAAACCGTATATAATCAAAGTAAACTCTATAAAGAGTGATGAGGTGACTTATGAAATTTTTTGGTACGGATGGCATTCGTGGAATTGCTTATGAAAAACTGAATCCTGTTTTTGCTTATAAACTGGGTCAAGGCATTCACCACGCGTTTAAACCTAGAGAAGTCGTCATTGGTATGGATACCCGTGAATCTTCTCCTATGCTCGCTTTTTCGATCGCAAACGGCTTAATGGCCTGTGGGGTTGATGTCCTTTATGCGGGCATCGTATCAACGCCCATGCTCAGTTACTATTCCAAAGTCAAAGACATGATTGGCATCATGATTACCGCTTCCCATAATCCTTATCAGGATAACGGCATTAAAGTTTTCAACAAAGGGTATAAGACCAAAGAAGAAGACGAAACAATCATCGAAGATTTTATTGAGAGTGGAACGCTACACTATCAATCCTTTGGAACGTTTATCAAAACCGATGAAGTCACAAGCCTTTATCATGAACTTTATCAAAAACTTGGATTTAGTTCTTATCCTTTTAAGGTTGGATACGATTCAGCCAATGGGGCTAACCACATCATTTCTAAATCCATCTTAAATCAGTATCTAATCAATCCTATTCAAATTAATGGAGAACCTAATGGACTTAACATCAATCTAAATTGCGGATCAACGCACCTTACTGCAATTAAAGAATTGGTCAAAAACAACTTGCTTGATATCGGTTTTTCTTATGATGGCGATGGCGACCGCCTCATGGTCATTGACGATAAACTCAATGAATATGACGGAGATCTCCTGATTTACATCATGGGTTCTTATTTAAAGAAAAAAGGCTTATTACGGCATAACAAAGTCGTTTTAACCAAGATGAGCAACCCTGGAATCTTAAAAGCATTAGCCGATCAAACAATCGATTACCTCTTAACCGATGTGGGCGATAAATACGTCTATCAAGCCATCGAAGAACATAATCTTTCGATTGGCGGTGAATCTTCTGGTCACCTCATCATTCCCGATCTTCTTCATACCGGGGATGGATTACTGGCTTCCATGTTTTTACTCAAAATCCTTCATGAGACCAAACAGACCTTAAAAGAACTGATGGCTCCTGTTACCCTCTATCCTTTGAAGTTAACGAACCTAAAAGGGATTTCAAAATCGGTTTTACAAGAACCCAGTGTTATCAATGCTATCAATCATGCTAAAATGGAATTAGGCGAACATGCTTTAGTCTTAGTTCGTGCAAGTGGAACAGAATCTTTAATCCGAATCACCTTGTCACACAAAGACTTAAATAAAGTGAATGAATGGACCGATAAACTTATGAGCATCATCCAAGAGGAGGGTAAAACCGTATGAAAACCTACGCACTCATTCTTGCAGCAGGAAAAGGCACCCGCATGAAGACCGAACTTCCGAAGTGCGCTTTTCCAATCTTAAAAAAACCCATGATTTCTTACATCATCGAAAACATTGAAAAATCCGTGATTGATGAAACCGTGGTGATCGTTGGACACAAAAAAGAAGTTTTAGAAGACATCTTAAAAGACAGAGTAACCTATGCTTTTCAAGAAGAACAGCTCGGTACCGGTCATGCAGTGCTATCCGCCGCTTCCCTTTTGGAAGATAAAGAAGGAATCACCTTTATCTTGCCGGGAGACATGCCTTTAATGGAATACCCCATCATGAATAAGATCATCGCTTCTCATCTTGAGATGGGAAATGATTTAACGGTGGTCACCATGAGCATGGATTACCCCAAAGGATATGGCCGGATCCTAAGAGATGAAAATAACGCCGTAACCGGCATCATTGAAGAAAACGACTGCAACGACTACCAAAAACACATTAAAGAAGTCAATTCATCGGTTTATGTTGTGGATAACAAACTGCTATTCAAATACGTTAAAGAGATAAAGAAAAACCCTCGAAAAGGGGAATTCTATTTGACCGATATTGTTGCACTTATGCACCAACATGAAAAGGTGAATACCTTTCAAGTCCGAGATGCAAGCATCGCCATGGGCATCAACGACCTTTATCAAATTTCTAAAGCTGAAAAGTACTTAAGAGATTCCATCAATAAATCCCATATGCTCAGTGGTGTTTCCATCGTCAACCCTGAGACCGTTACGATCGGACACAACGTTCGAATCGAAGAAGGCGTTTGGATTTACCCCAATACCACCATCACTGGAGATACCCTCATCAAAAAAGGCGCCATCGTTGGCCCAAATAGCGAAGTCGTAAACTCCATCATTGAAGAAGAAGCAGAAATTAGACACAGCATCGTTTTAGATTCCAAAGTCGGCAAAAAGACCACTGTAGGTCCTTTTGCTCACTTAAGAAATCATGCGGATATCGGTGAACATAACCGAATTGGTAACTTTGTTGAGGTTAAAAATGCTAAAACGGGTTCCGATACAAAAGCGTCTCACCTAATCTATATCGGTGATGCTGAAGTTGGAGCCAATGTCAACTTTGGCTGTGGCGCTGTTACCGTCAATTACGATGGAGTCAACAAACACAAAACCAAAATTGGTCACGATGTCTTTGTGGGGTGCAACGTGAATTTAATCGCTCCCATCGAAGTAGGCGATAACGTCTTTATTGCGGCGGGGTCAACCGTCACTGAAAACATCCCTAATGGCGCGTTAGCCATTGCTAGAAACCGCCAAATCAACAAAGAAGATTATGCGAAGAACTTAATCAAACCAAAGAACCCATTGTAAAGAAATGTAAATTTTGATGAGCAGAGAACGTTTTCACTGCTCATTTTTTTCTTTTAGGTGGTAAATTCAATCAAAAGGGGAAGAAAAACCATGAAAAATTACACAAGAGCCGATGTTTTAAGAATTGCTAAAGAAAAGGACGTCCGTTATATCCGTCTTCAGTTTACCGATATGATAGGAACGGTCAAAAACGTTGAAATTCCGGTATCCAATTTGGAACGAGCGCTTGCCAATGAAATCATGTTCGATGGGTCTTCCATTGAAGGGTTTGTTCGAATCGATGAAGCGGATATGTACCTTTATCCCGATCTTTCAACGTGGTTGATCTTAGAATGGGAAAAACTAAACGGCGCTAAAGTGGCGCGCTTGATTTGTGATGTCTATACCTGTAAACGAGAACCTTATGAAGGCGACCCAAGACGGATCTTAAAGAACAACTTGAATTATTTAAAGTCGTTTGGGTTTGATAAGTTCAATGTGGGTGTTGAACCGGAATTCTTTTTATTCAAACTGGATAGCAAAGGAACACCCACCTTAGAGTTTTCGGATTTAGGCGGTTATTTTGATATGTCACCGATTGATGGTTCTGAAGATGTTAGACGTGACATCGTTTTGGAGTTAGAAAAAATGGGATTTGATATGGAAGTTTCCCATCATGAAGTGGCTTATGGTCAACACGAGATTAACTTTCATTTTGATAACGCCCTTGAGGCGTGCGACAACATCCAAACGTTTAAGGTCTTGGTTAAAAATGTTGCTAGACGCCATGGTTACCATGCGACCTTTATGCCCAAACCGATTCAAGGCATCAACGGTTCAGGCATGCATTCCAATCTCTCCTTATCGGATGCCTCAGGCACCAATCTCTTTTATGATCCCCATACCGATAATCAGTTATCGGATCTGGCGAAAAAATTCATTGCTGGCATCATGAAGCACGCCTCAGAATTTGCGTTATTGACCAATCCGATCGTAAACTCCTATAAACGTTTAGTTCCTGGCTATGAAGCCCCTTGTTACATTTCGTGGAGCGATGAGAATCGGTCCACCATGATTCGAATTCCCGCATCAAGAGGCCGGTCTACCCGAATTGAAGTCAGAAGCGTCGATCCATCAGCAAATCCCTATTTAGCCATGTCAGCGCTTCTTAGAGGCGGTCTTTATGGCATTGAGCATGACCTTGAGGTTCCACTGCCTTTAAGAAAGAATCTCTTTAAACTCTCCGATTCCGAACGCCGCAAGCTCGGTATAAAAAACCTTCCTGAAAACCTAAGTGACGCGATTAGTGCTTTTCAAGGAAGCAGCCTCATGAAAGAAACGGTAGGCGATATCCTCTATTTGAAACTGATTGAAGCGAAAACACGAGAATGGGATGACTATAAAAAAATCATTACTCAGTGGGAATTATCCAAATACTTACCCATTATTTGACACCTTTTAGGTGTCGTTTTTCTTTATTCTTACGGTTTTTTTTAAGATTGACTCAAGCATTGGGCTAAAAGCCTTTCTATTCATAGAAAACATGATACAATGAAAGAAAAGACAACAAAGGGGATATCTATGCATACATGGGATTTAAATGATTTATATCAAGGATTTGAAGGGGCCTATCAGGAGGATTTAAAACGACTCGATCATCTGATTGATGATTATATCGAGTGGATTATGGGCGATTCTACGAATCCTATCTTTTATATTGAAGGTTATCTCAAACGTTCTATAGAACTCACGAAACTCACAAGGGGGCTTTTTTCTTACCCGTCTTTGGTGATGTCTACTGATGTGACTCACCAAGAAGCGATAAAAATGATGTCTTCAGTTCAACGGATCATGCGAAAAGCCACGAAAGAGAATGTCATCTTTCAACGGTATTTAGAAAGCGTGGATTTGGATGTTTTAGCGTTAACATCACCGCTTATCAAAAACTACCTTTACTCCCTTAAACTCGATCAAAAGGATGCATCTCATTTGATGTCTGAATCCGAAGAAGTGCTTTATGCTAAATTAAGAGAGCTATCCAGTGGTGGATGGGGTCAACTGCAATCTTTGATGACCGCTAATCTCCAAATTCCTTTTAGAGAGAAGACCGTTACCCTTCCGGAAATCAGAAACATGGCGTATGAACAAGATGCTGATATTAGAAAAGAAGCGTATCAAGCCGAGATTGAAGCTTATTCAAAGGTTGAAGATGCGGTGGCTTTGGCGTTATCCAATATTAAACGCGAAGTCTTGATGATAAGTGAACTTAAAAAATACGAAACTCCACTTCAAAAGACCTTGGATCAATCCCGCATGACCAAAGAAACTTTAGATGCCATGTTATCGGTGATGATGGAGTATCGGAGTGACTTTGAGTCCTATTTGAAAGTAAAAGCCACGTATTTAGGACATAAAGGCGCGCTACCTTTTTATGATTTATTTGCTCCTGTAGGTCATTTAGCAACGACCTACACTTATGAAGAGGCTCAAAAACTCATCTTAGATTCCTTTGCTGGATTTGATGCTTCATTATCCCAATTTGCTCATAAAGCGTTTCAAAAAAACTGGATCGATGTGGAACCTAGAAAAGGAAAACGAGGCGGTGCCTTTTGTTCCAATCAACCGCAAATCAAACAGTCGCGAATCATGCTTAATTTTACCGGTTCCTTATCCGATGTCTCAACTTTAGCCCATGAGCTGGGTCATGGGTATCATGGGGAAATGATCAGTGAAAATGATCCCCTTCATTGGAGTTATCCGATGCCACTCGCGGAAACAGCTTCCATTTTTTGTGAAACCATTTTAAATAACTACCTATTGGATCGGATCACGGATCCCATGGAAAAACTGGCTGTTTTAGAAAACAGTCTGCAAGGCGATACGCAAGTCATCGTTGATATTTTATCCCGTTATTTCTTTGAAACTACCCTATTTGAAAAGGCGAATGCACCCATCTCAAAAGATCAAATGAAAGCGATGATGCTGGATGCACAAAAGAAAGCTTATCAAGAAGGACTCGATCACGACTGCTTGCATCCCTTTATGTGGGTCAATAAACCCCATTATTACAGTGCCGGTTTAAATTTCTATAATTTTCCTTATGCGTTTGGATTGCTTTTTGGAAAAGGCTTATATGCCCAGTATTTAAAAGATCCTAAAGGCTTTGTTCCTAAATATCAAGCGCTCTTAAGAGAAACCACTAAAGCATCGGTAGAAGCCTGTGCAAAAGCGCTTCACATTGATGTTACTAAACCCGATTTTTGGCGCGATTCAATGAATGAAATCAAAAAAGACATCGAAGAAGTCAAGAGACTGATGCGACGCTAACACAAATGTTTCGAATATGTTATACTAATACTAAAGAAGATAGGGGAGGTTCCCATGAACGAACAGTTTGAACAAAATAGTGAAATCAGTTTAGTTGACTTATATAAAATCATCAAAAATAATCTCGTCTTAATCTTAGTTTCAACCCTCATCTTTGGCATTTTAGCAGGTGTCTACGCGTTTGTTTTGGTCAATGAAAAATACAAATCCAATGCGTATATTATGGTTCAAGTTCAACGTGAGCAAACAACAACTGGAGATAATTTTGACTTAGTCAATGCTTCTCGTTTGTTACAATCCACCGCTGAACTTATTAAAATGCCTGTGGTCCTTGAACGTGTCATTGATGAACTTAATCTTGACATGACCCCCACACAACTCGCCAGAAATTTATCGGTGACATCCTCTAACACCAGTTACTTTATTCATGTCACTTATGTTTCAGAAGATCGAAACCTCTCACGAGACATCGTCAATACCGTCATCAACGAAGCAATCAGCTTCGCCGATGAAGAGATTCCCGTTTTAAGAAACAACATCGTTCGAACCAGTTATGCACAGCGAGGAATCTATGATTCTCCTAATCGTCCCTTATACATCATCATCGGCTTCATATTAGGTGGTATTTTGGGCTTTGGGATCGTTTTAACGAAAGAACTCGTCAATAACACCTTTAGAAACAAAGATCAGTTGGAATCGGTTTTAGGCATTCAAGTCATAGGGGTTATTCCTGAATTTGAAATCAAGGAGCGAAAGTCATGAAAAAGAAGAGAAAAAGCCTATTCAATGGTGATCGCAACGAACGTTACGATTACATCGTGACCAAAGAACAACCGCTTTCTTATGTGACCGAATCCTTTCAAAAAGCAATCATTAATTTGGAATACACGAACGTTGATGGCAACATCAAAGTGATTCAGTTTACTTCAGCGCTCGCCGCTGAAGGAAAAACCACCTTTATCGCTAACTTTGGGTACTTGTTTGCTACCAAAGGAAAGAAAGTGTGTCTTTTGGACTTGGATTTAAGAAAACCAAAGCTTCACCGCGTCTTTTCCGTTCCTAATCAATTGGGGTTAAACGATTATTTAACCAATAAGATTTCGAAAGAAGAACTCATTCGTCATTCCGATTCCCTTTTGATGGATTTTATTGTTACAGGTGAAAAAACGACAGCAATCACCAACATTTTAGAAGCTCAAAAGTTAAAAGAACTCATTTTAGACCTTAAGAAGAGTTATGATTACGTTTTAATTGATACCCCACCGGTGATTGCGGTATCCGATGCGCTTTATGTATCTAAACTCGCAGATGGAGTTGTCTTCATTGTGGCCCAAGACATTGCGAAAAAACAGATTGTTAAAGAAGCCGTAAACACCCTTAAGAAAAGCGATATTCGGATACTAGGTACCGTCTTAACACAAGTAAGCTTAAAGCATGGCGAATACGGATACGGATACGATTATAGCTATAAATACGAAGAATAATGCGATTTATTGATTTACACAACCATATCTTACCCACGGTAGATGATGGTGCCCAAACATTTGAAGAAGCGCTGAAACTGATTGAAAAGTCCATCGAAGATGGTGTGACTCATCTGGTGTTGACCCCGCACGTTCAATCGCGCGCTCAAAAAAAAGATCGCAGTTCACAAAAAGAAATTTTTGAACTGCTTTTTAACATGGTAAAAGAGAAAGCATTAGATATTAAGCTATATCTAGGGGCTGAAATCTTTTATCAGTCGCATCTTCCCTACGATTTTAAAGACTATACCTTTGGAAATGATCAGCATCTTTTAATCGAATTTTCACCCCATGTCGAAACGGATATCGAGTCGGTCATCTATGATCTCGTTCATTTGGGCTACAAGCCCATTATTGCTCACATTGAACGCTACGCTTACTTAGATGTTGAAGATTATAAGGTGCTGAAAAATTTGGGGGCGAAATTTCAAATGAATGCCCTTGCAGCCATCCAAAAGGATCCTTACTTAAAACGTTCTAAACTGCCTCAGCAGTTGTTAAAAGCGGGATTGATTGATTTTATTTCCAGTGATGCCCATCACTTGGAAAAAAAACCACCCAATTTGAAACACGCGTATGATATTTTAGTCAAGAAATACCCAAGTGATTATCTCAATCAACTCTTTTATGAAAACGCACTCGAGCTTTTAGTTGCTCGATCTTAGGAGGATTTCCTTATGCCGATTGTTCAACTTGGCAATCGTTACTATTTTATCTATATTGCTATCTTTCTTGTTATCATTTTTTTATCCCTGCTCTTTTTAAAAAACAAAAGTGATACCTATAGAAAATGGTTTGTTTTTGGTCTTGTTATGGTCAACTTTGCGATTCATTTTTTGAAGCTGTTGATCTATCCCTATACAACCGTGGATTATCCGCTTACGAAGATTACCTTTGAAAACATTTGTGCGGTTTCGGTCTTGACTTTTCCTGTATTATTCTTTGTTAAATCAAATGCGCTTAGGGATTACATGATTATGGCTGGGATGGCTTCAGGATTGGTTGCTGTCATCTTTCCAGTTGATGTGATGGTTGAAACGTTCAATGGCGCTTATATCGGGCCTAAACATGCTTTTAGCATCGAATCTATTCGGTTTTATATTACCCATTTTTTGATCTTCTTAGCCCCATTTTTGATGATGCGTTATCGGATGCACCGTTTGTCCATTAAGCGCATGCTTTATGCACCTCTGTTGCTTTTTAGTGTATTAATCCTCATTTTTATTAATGAATGGGTCTTGACCCTAATTGGTTGGGTTCCTAAAGAACACTTTTTTTCTCCCAACCACCGAAACCCAAGTTTCATCTTTGGATCGCGTTCGGACCTAGAAGGATTAGGGTTATTAATCGGGGCGTTGGTTCCAGCGTTTATGATGATTCATCCAGTGACGATGGATCCCTTTTTCTGGCCCGTCTTTTGGCTTTTCTTTCCTGTGATGGTTTATGGAACCTTCATCGCATTCGTCTTTATGTTGATCTATGATCGAAAAGAAACGCATCGATTCTTTACTAAACTCATTATCAGACCGAAAAACACCCTATAAAGGCGGACCCTCCCGTCTTTTTTTAAGGCTTATTTGCTATTTTAAAGGCTTTATTGTATACTAATCTTAAGTTTTGATTAAGAAAAGTTCATACGCCAATAGAGGGAGGTTCAGTATGAAGCGCAAAGTATTCATTGTTTTAACGCTTGCTTTTATGCTTATTGCCTTAGCGGGATGCGGCAAAAAGTACACAGCTTGTGAAGACATTACGTATTGTAATTTCTTTAACAAAGGGTTGTTAGCAACCGAGATGAATGGCCGATGGGGCTATATTGATTCAAAAGACAAAGTGGTGATCAATCACATCTTTGATGGGGCTGGCGCATTTTATGACGATACCGCGATTGTGATTGTAGCAGGAAGCTATCAATTGATTGACAAAAAAGGAAACACGTTACTTGCTGTTCCTTATGATCACTTGATGCGTGACACCGAAAACGGGTATATTTGGTATCGTAGCGGGGGTCGCTATGGGTTGATGGATCCCAAAGGAAAAATCATCACACAACTCTTTTACGATAACTACCGTTCTTTCTCAGATGGATTAGCTGCGGTTAAAGTCGGAGAAAAGTGGGGCTACATTGATACCAAAGGTGAATTTAAGATTGCCGCCTCTTATGATGATGCGCGCCATTTTAGTCAAGGGTTAGCCGCGGTTAAGAAAAACGATAAGTTCGGATACATTAACAAAAGTGAAAAAGTCATCATTGAGTTTAAATACGATTCTGCATCCACCTTTGATGATGCCGGTCGTGCCGTTGTAACGGAACAAGGGGCTGAAAAGACGACCTATCATTTAATTGATACCAAAGATAAGAAAATTATCACCGGTGAAGACATCTCTGGAAGAGGACCACTTTATCGCGTCAAGCACATAGAATCTTGGTACCTCTATACCGCTAAAGGTGAAAAGTTTAACGATATCGCTTATCAGCGGGTATGGAGCATGAACACCTATGTTGTCAATGTCGAAGACGCCGTCTCTGACAGAATGGAAGTTTATTCAAGCAAAGGCAAACTGCTTCACACCGTTTTATACAAAGATTATTTGAACCAATTCGAAGTCGATGGCAAACATTATATCGCTGAAAAACTAGGCACACAAATTTCTATTTTTGATGGATCAAAGACCTTCACCTTTGATGGCGATCGCATCTTGCAGATTAAAAACGGCTTACTGGTGATTCGTCGAAACGAAAAATACGGCATTATCAATTTCAAGGATAAAGTCATCGTCGATTTCAATTATCAAAATCTCTTTATTACAGAAGATGGTTATTTTGCTTTCATGCTCAATGACTTAACCGGTGTGATGAACACCAAAGGAAAGATTTTAATTGAAGCAAAATACCAAGATGTAAATCCAGAATATCAACCGTAACGATTGAACGATCTCTAACAAACGCACACATTTTGTGCGTTTTTATTTTATAAAAAAGTCGTTTTCATGGTTGAAAATAAAGCGCTTTCATTGTATAATGGGTGTGTACGAAAACCACTCCCTTTTTTTATGTCCAAACCCTAACGACTTTGTCGTAAAAAATATAATAAATGAAGCGAGGATTATGATGCAATTCCAAAGTAAGTATCTTAATGAAGTTTTTAAAATGCTCAAAGAACGGTATTACATGCAACCCGAATTTTTACAAGCGGTTGAAGAGTTCTTTGAATCGATGGATGTGATCGTTGAAGCCGATCCACGAATCGAAAAGTATTCGATCATGGAACGGATTACCCATCCTGAGCGCATGGTGACCTTTCGGGTAACCTGGGTCGATGACCATGGCAAGATTCAAGTGAATAACGGCTACCGTGTTCAGTTTAATTCCGCGATTGGACCCTACAAGGGAGGGCTTAGATTTCATCCATCCGTGAACCAATCCATTTTAAAGTTCCTTGGTTTTGAGCAAACCTTTAAAAACAGTTTGACCGGTCTTCCTATGGGAGGCGGTAAGGGCGGTGCTGACTTTGACCCCCGTGGCAAATCAGAAGGCGAAATCATGCGTTTTTGTCAATCCTATATGCAAGAACTCTACCGTCACATTGGACCCAATACCGATGTTCCAGCCGGTGATTTAGGCGTTGGTGCCTTAGAAATTGGTTACATGTTTGGTATGTATAAGAAGTTAAGAGATGACTTCACCGGTGTCTTCACAGGCAAAGGCATCGATTTTGGTGGCGCTTTAGGACGTCGTGAAGCAACCGGTTACGGTTTATGTTATTTTGTTGAGGAAATGTTAAAAGCGTATAAGAACGACACCTTTAAAGATAAGAAAGTCATCATTAGCGGTTCCGGTAAAGTGGCCAAACATGCGGCAGTCAAAGTCAAAGAATTAGGCGGCATCGTGGTGGCTATGTCCGATATCAATGGTTGTATTTATGATCCAAATGGACTTGATATTCCACTAATTGATGAGTTATCGGAAGAAAAAGGCGAATGTACACTCGAATACATCAAGCGCCACAAAGAAACCAAGTTCAGTTCCGATCCATCCATGATTTGGTACAACCCTTGTGACATTGCACTTCCTTGTGCCACTCAAAACGAAATCTATATTGAACATGCAAAAGCCTTAGTAGAAAACGGCTGTTACTTAGTCGCCGAAGGCGCGAACATGCCAACGACGTTAGAAGCAACCCATTATTTCTTAGAGAAGAATGTGTTCTTCGGTCCTGGTAAAGCGGCAAACGCCGGTGGGGTCTCTGTTTCCGGTCTTGAAATGAGCCAAAACGCACAACACACCGTCTTCACCTTCGAAGAAGTGGATGCGAAATTAAAGGGCATCATGCAAAACATTTTCAAGAAATGTTACCACACTGCAAAGAAATATGGCAAAGAAACCAACCTCGTCTTAGGGGCTAATATCGCTGGATTTGAAAAAGTCTACCGTGCGATGGTCGCTCAAGGCATTATTTAATCCATCAAAAAAACGAAATAAGAAAAGTTCATCAACTTTTCTTTTTCATCAAAAAAGGAAGGTAAAACCATGATTCTAAAAAAAGGATTTAGCTATTCAAAAACCGATGTTAACTACATTTCTTATTGGAAAGATGGCGCATGGGACAAAGGAACACTTAGAAGCGAAGATACCCTTACGATTTCTGCGATGTCCACATCCCTTCATTACGGTCAACAATGTTTTGAAGGCATGAAAGCCTACCGAAGACAAGATGGACGCGTTCAACTCTTCCGCGTCAAAGATTCTGCGCTTCGCTTTCAGATGTCCTGTGAACGACTGATGATGCCAACGGTGCCTGAAGAGGTCTTTATTGAAGCCGTTAAAAAAGTCGTTATTGCTAACGAAAAATTTGTGCCTCCCTATGGAAAAGGCGAATCGCTTTATATCCGCCCCTTCATGATTGGAGTAGGCGATAATTTAGGGCTTCGCCCAGCACCTGAGTATATTTTCTCAGTCATCGTCTCTCCTGTAGGCTCTTACTTTGATAGCCAATCGAAACCGGTTGACCTCTATGTTTCCGAATACGACCGTGCGGCTCCCAATGGGACAGGACACGTAAAAGTTGGCGGGAACTATGGCGCTTCTTTATACGCTCAGTGGCATGCGAAAAGAAACGGGTATGCCGATTGCATTTTCCTAGATCCACAAACCCACCAAAAGATTGAAGAAGTGGGGGCCGCTAACTTCTTTGGCATCACCAAAGATCTCTGTTACATAACCCCTAAGTCCCCTTCAATCTTAAACAGCATCACCAATCGCTCGCTTAAGTATATTGCTCAAAACATGCTGGGACTCAAGGTCGTTGAAGGCGATGTCTATATTGACCAATTAGACCACTTTAATGAAGCGGGCGCATGCGGCACAGCCGCGATTATCACACCGATTGGTTCCCTGACGCATCATGGAAAGAAACATACGTTCCCCTTTCATGAAGCATCGGGTCCTTATACGCAAAAACTGTATGAAACGTTGGTCGGTATTCTCTATGGGGATATCGATGATCCAGCGGGATGGGTCACCATCCTTTAACAAACATGAGGTGCATCCTTTCGGTGCACCTCATCTTTTTTTCATGGGTTAAGTTTTAAGTTCTGCTTTTTCGAAGAGAGCCAAGAAGAGAACCATCAAGATGCTATAAGGCACCGCGTATTGGACATTATCGATCAGTCCGTGAATTTGTGAAGCGAGATAGCCGATTAGAAAAAGAGACTTTTCTAACGTACGATACCTTAATAAAAAGCGGAACACTTGACCATAATGAACCAAAAGTGCGAATAAGCCAAAAAGCCCCATAGCAGCAAGCGATTGAACAAGGGTCGAATGGTACATGAAAAGCCGGCTATCCGGTCTTAGATTAATCAAGGAGGTCCACCCTCCACCAAAAAGAGGATAGGTTTTGAAAACATCAAATCCAATTTGATAAATCTCGATTCGTCCTGATGAAAACTGATTGAGATCGTCTCCCAAGGAATCGGTGAAAAATTCCCACCACACGATAAAAACATCTTGACTAAAATATATAATCATGCCTGAAACAACAACAAAGAACATGGCATTTTTGATGAGTGTTTTGTTTCCTTTAATCAAAAGAAAGATAAGACAAAAGAGTAAACAGAATGAAAAACCGAGCAGCCCTCCGCGTGATTTCGATAAAATCACGGCCATCATCGGTAACCACATCATAAACCAAAAGATGGGGTTTTTGGGGTGCTTAAAAATAAAGTAGAGGTAACTGGGAAAGGTCAGTGCCAAATAAAAACACATGTCGTTGATGTTGGCCCAACCTAAATTACGGTTCCATCCACTAAAGAGACGATAGATTAACGCTAAATCGGGTGTTTGGAGATACCCCTGGTAAAGGTAAAAGAAAACCTGAAAGGTTAAAAGAAGGTTAATCCCTAGCAAAATTCGAAAGAGATACCTCAAATCCCCTTTGAGGGTATTTGCATAAAAAAGATACAAAAGAAGGTAAAGGATTCCCATCATTGAAACGGGAATGGCACTGATTTCAAATGGCAGATAAAGAAGCGGAATTAAGTAAGAAACACCTATCAGTAAGAAGCCCCAAAAAAAGGTGTTTAAACGAAAACGTGGTTTAAAGCGAATGAGATGGACAATCGGACCCAAAAAGAAGAGCCCAACTCCGATATAAGGAAAGCCAAACGAAGCGACGGTTTCAAAGTCCATGTTGGATTTGTTAATAAAAAACAAAATCGCTAACGTGGTTGGCAAGGTCACCGTGGTGTCTTCAAAAAGGATAAACCAGAGGGTTCCAAGCAAGATTAAAAAAAGGATACCCATCATGTTGTAAAGATTAAAGGCATAAGGCGGTGTATCTTCATAAAAGGTCCAAATGGTGAAGGTCAAAAGAAAGATAAGACCAAGGTAATACCCGCTTTTTAAAAAGGTTAGAAACGACTTCATGAGATCTCCTTAATCAACCTATGGTTTCATTATAGAGAGATTGTGACTAAAAGTCAAAACGAAGGATCTTTGATCAGTACCGATGTAAGGGTAGGACCAAATGACCAGGTGATTAATCTCCCCCCTTTGGGATGGGGTCCTTGGTACTCATAATGCCCAGTGGTTAGGCCATACGCAAAGAAAATGCCATCCTTTTGAAACGAAAACGTATTGTAGTGATCATGCCCAAAAAAGATACCCGCGGTTTGATGATGTTGGTTTAACCGGTCTACCCATCCGGTATTGATGGGAGGAGTGGAAGGTTTTTCGTGATAATCCCCCTGATAAGCGGTCCTATTCTCAGGGGTGATTAACGAGACTTCATAAGGTGGAATATGTAAAAAAACCAAATGATGAAGCCCGTGATAGCGGTTTGAAATCGATTCTAACCAATTGATTTGTGCCTCATGGATCGTTCCATAGCCCCATACTTTTTGCTCATTCATACAGTAGACATCGTCACGATGCGAATCCAAAAAGATTAAAAGACCAACGACATCGTTATCGCTATTTTCAATTTCGATCACGTAGTTTGAAAATCCCAAATGGGGGGGTCCTGGCGAAAAGAGAAGCGGATTAGCCTTTCTATAGATAGCAGCAATAAGCTGTTGGTGATCCTGATAATCGGTATCATGATTGCCGAATACCCAGGCATAGGGAATGTTAATGGACTCGAAAAAATGGATTAACGCCTGATAGAGTTGATCGCTTTGATTTGACATGGTTTGATCGCCCGTCAAGCAAATCAAATCAGGCTTTGTTTGATCAATCAGTTGACGCATGAGCGCGTACGTTTTACTATCATTTGGGTGATTCATCAGGTGCAAATCCGTTAATTGAAGGATGTTAATCGAGTCTTTAGTCAAGCTTAGTTTCAGGCGATTTCGTTGATTAAGCCACCCTATTAGATCCGATAAACGGCTAATCTCACCTTGAAAAGAAGTGGGCATAGGTCGTTTTTGGTGGTTGATAAAGAGTGTTTCAATATGAAGGGCTTGACCCGCCAGACCATCTGTTAGTCGGTCTCCAACAATAATTACTTCATAGGGTTTTAATTGAAAGCGAGTCATCAATTTCGTTAATCCTTCAGGATCCGGTTTTGGTTTTAAAACATCATCGTACGTGATTATGGCATCAAAAAAAGAAACCAATTTGAGCGTGTGCAACACATCGTAGGCAATGTCTTTAAGTTCAGAAGTCAATAAAGCCATCAAATACCCTTGAGCCTTAAGATCAACAAGCGTTTTTAGGGCATGATTGAAAAGATGAAGCGATGATCGATTCAAAAAAACCGTCTCTTTGATGGTTTGAAGATGGATGGGGTCTATAACGCCATAGAGTTTGTTTAACATTTCATAATAGGAGCAACTATAAAGGTCTTCCTCATGAAGTGAATCAAGGGGGATTTTAGGTGGAAATTGATCGGTTAGCGTTTGATAAACCTTTTTGATTAAGGCATCGCTATCGACCAAGGTACCATCCATGTCAAATACGATCAGTTTAATCATGTTCTCACCTAATCCGATTGTAACACAAATAAGAAAAAAAGAGATGAGGCGTCATCTCTTTATCATCATCATAAGAATCCTTAGCGTTGCAGCAAAAGAACCAGTTCCCTTAAGGATTTAGCGGCAACCGCCGTTGAGGTTCCTGAAGCATCAAGCATTGGAGCGAGTTCTACAATGTCGGCACCAATGAAATTGTTTAGTTTCGCAAACTGATCAAACGCCCAAAGCAGCTCTTTATAGGTGATTCCTCCAGCCTCTGGTGTTCCAGTTCCTGGAAAAACGGAAGGGTCTAAAACATCCAAATCAATGGTTACATAAACCGGTTTATCTTTGATTTGATCAACCACTCGGTCTAAGCCTTCTAAGTCAAACTTCCGCATGTGAATATGGCCTTCTTTGGCCCATTCAAATTCAGGTTTTTCACCGCTTCTAATCCCGAATTGAAAGATTTTACCGTCTCCAACAAAACCATGGACATGACGCATAAAGGTTGCATGAGAAAGCTTACGTCCTAAAAAATCTTCCCTTAAATCGGTATGCGCATCCAAATGGATGATGTGAAGGTCAGGATAAGCCTCATGACAGGCTTTAATTTGGGGGTGGCTCACCAAATGCTCGCCACCGATCATCATCGGTTTTTTTCCGTCTTTTACGATCTGTTTGGTGGTTTGATAAATGGTATCAAGCGCTTTTTCAACATCACCCACAGGCAGTTCTAAATCGCCTAAATCCGCGGTTTTATAATCTTTTAAATCTTGATCACGATAAGGCGAATACCATTCAACGCCTATCGAATCGACACGAATCGCGTTTCCAGCAAACCGGGTTCCTGGACGAAACGATGTGGTCGAATCCATGGGAACACTAAAAATCACGACAGACGCTTCGTCATAAGATGCGTTACAGCTTTGAAAACTTAAATCCACTTTCTTAAAGGTCATCCTCTTCACTCCATTTCATCCATTGATCTTTGTCAATGACTTTGATGTATCCAGATGGGGTATCGGATAAGATAATCGATCCCATTTTTTTATAAAACGCTAAATCTTCTAAAATATCGTCGCTTACGATTTCACCTGGAATGATGATGGGGATTCCAGGCGGGTAAATCATGATGGATTCAGCCGCAATCTCTTCGGATGCTTGGCTAAGAGAAACGTATTTTTTTGGTGCATGATAGGCTTCTCTAGGGCGCGTAAAGGCCTCAGGATAGGAATAACGGATCTTCGGCAAAATCGGTTTTAATTCTTGTTTACGGTATTTCTCTGCGATTTTTTCTAACCCAATAATCAACCCATCAAGGTCTTCTTGTTTGGTTCCAATCGATAAGACCGCTAAAATCATGTGCGTTTCAGCTAATTCCAGTTGAACGCCATGGTCATCAAAAATTTCTTTATAGACATCAAAACCGGTGATCCCTAAATCCGAGACTTTAACAATCAATTTGGTGGTGTCATAATTCTTTGCGCCTAGTTTAATAAAGTGCTCTTTTCCAATGGCCATCAGTCCAGGAATTTGATTGATGCGCTCCCGTGCTCTCTCAGCCATGTGAATCAGATCCGGAAGCTTTTTAGGTGCTTCAAAGACCATGGCTTTTCTGGCTACATCCAAACTGGCCAGAAGAAGACTAGAAGGCGACGTGCTTTGAATCATGTTGATGGTTGACCTGAGTCTCACATGATCAATTCGGTCCCCTTGGGCAAGCAAAACGGAACTTTGAGTTAAAGAGCCGCTTGTTTTATGAAGGGATGCCGCACTCATATCGGCCCCTGCATCCATCGCAGAGATCGGGAGTTCTTCATCAAACCGGAAATGGGAACCATGCGCTTCATCGCACATGACCACCATGTCTTTTTGATGGGCCAACTCACAAATCTTTTTTAAATCGCTTGTGACGCCAAAATAGGTAGGGTTAATCACAAAAATGGCTTTCGCATCCGGATGCTCATTGACGGCTTCTAAAATATGGTCATAAGGAACATGATTGGCAATTCCGAGCTCCTCATCCAAATGCGGTTGGACAAAAATCGGAATCGCACCGGATAAAATGAGGGCATTAATCGCGGATTTATGGACGTTTCGGGGCATGATGATCTTTTCTTTGGCACGGCATGTGCTCATAATCATCGCCAAGATGCCCATGGTGGTGCCCCCTGTTAAAAAATAGGCCTCTTCCGCATGATACGCATCCGCCATCAAGGTTGACGCTTCTTTTAATACGCCATTGGGCATGTTTAAGTTATCAAGGCCACGCGGGGCGTTCGCGTCTAATTTATAAAGAAGATTTCCCGCATAAGCCATCAGATCGTTTTCCATCTGACCCAACTTATGACCGGGGACATCGTGTTGGATAATGTGTTGCTCGGAGTATTCAACCAACTTCGTAAAGAAGGGGGTCAAACGGTGGTCAAACTTCATGGATCATCAACCTTTCTTTGAAACATATCTATTGTAGCATGTTTATGAAAAAATACCAGTGTTTTGATGAAAAAAATAACGGGTTTTTTCAGTGACAAAACCGAATGTCCCTTGCTTAATCTATACTATACTAGTATAATGAAAGAAAAAGGGACGAAATTATGAAACTGCTCATCTATGTCATGAATCAACCCCATCGCTTAAAGGAATTGATGCGTGATTTTGCTGATAACGGCATCAAAGGCGCAACCGTTTTAGAAGCCCAAGGCATGGCGCAATTCTTAAAAGATACGCTCCATCCCTTATACACCGAAAGGCTATCGGGATTGGTTGATTTTAATCACCATCAGCCTCAGCTCATTTTACTCATTATTCCAGATGAGCAGGTGAATCTGGTCTATCAGTTAATCGGTCGCATCAGCGGTGATTTCCAAGAACCAAACAGTGGAATTGCCTTTACATTAGCGTTGGATTCGTTAAGGGGCTATAAAGGATAAAAGTGGTCGTCGACCACTTTTTTATTGAATCGGACGCTTATAGCAGCGTCTACGTTTGTGTTGTTCGGTTTCAAAATCTTTCCATTGATTCAAGATCTTTTCATTGTTTTCCAGTTCAGGACCGGTTTCAGCATATAGGGTTTTTCTGTCTATGCCCAATTGGATACCATCTTCCCACATGATGGCAATGATGCCTTTTCCTTGATGCTCAGGTCCAATCGCAATAAAATAAAGGTCCATGATATCGTAGTTTTTCATGGCTTTTAAATAACGCATCCAACCAAACGGCAAGAGCTTGCCGTTATTTTTCTTAGTCGCCATAGCAAGACTCGGCATGATCAAGGTAAAGCCCGCCATTTTGCCCTCTTTATCCAAGATGAAGAAGATGTAATCCAAATGAACCATTTGAATCATTTGCTTGATGTAATAATCCATGACTTTCTTCGTGATGGGGAAAAACCCATAAAGTTCTTGAAAAGCGATGTTATAGACATCAAAGGCTTCATAGACGTACCGATAAATCTCTTTTCTCTTTTTCACCTTAACCAGTTGATACCCATAGCGTTTTCTAGAAATTTCAGCTCCACGTTTGACTTTATCTGAGATTTCTTTGGGCCAAAAAATCTTTTTTTCCACCCAATCCGCATCTTTAATAAAGCCTAGGGTTTCTAAATGATGATGGTAATAGGGATGATTATAGATGGTAATGAACATGTTCAGTTGATCAAACCCTTCCACCAGCATGCCTTGACGGTCCAAATCGGTAAACCCAATCGGTCCAATGAGTTCCGTCATGCCCTTGGCTTTCGCCCAATCTTCAACCGCTTTAATCAAGGCTTTTGTGACCTCCAGGTCATCAACCATGTCAATCCGGGTGAACCGGGCTTGCTTCATTTGAAACGCATCATTGATCTTATGGTTGATGATGCCTGCAATTCGACCGACCAGTTTTTTGTCTTTAAAAGCGAGAAAACGAATCGATTCGCAGTATTCGTGGACCGGGTTGATTTTCGGATTAAACACATGCCGTTCATCCAGTGATAACGCTGGAACATAGGGATCGACATGGCGATACAAGTGATTTGGAAATTCAGTAAAGCGCCATCCATCTCTAAAACTCTTGACTTCTTTAATGGTAATCAAACTGCCACCTCATCTCTTCCGTTTTATTGTATCTTAAAATGTGAAAAAACTCAATGTTTTGTAAAATACTTTATCTCTTCTCATTTTATGTTATAATGAATAAGGTTTATAACGAAGAAGTAAGGAGTCCAACATGAAAGTAGAAAAAATATCCCAAACGCACGTCCGATTTACCTTTGACGTGACCCCCGATGAATTTGAGCATGCGCTCGGATACGCCTTTGACAAAGTCAAGAAAGACATCAGTGTCAAAGGATTTAGAAAAGGCCATGTGCCCCGCAACATCTATGAGAACAAATTTGGTGTTGAATCGTTATACGAAGATGCCTTAAACCATGTGGTTCACCACAAGTCTCATGAAGCCCTTGATTACGAAGGATTCGAAATTGTGGCACAACCCAAAGTGGAATTGGATTTTGAAGCCGTTAAACGCGACGACGTGTTCCAAATCGCTTTGGTTGCCCCTGTCAAACCAGAAGTCTCCATCGCTTCCTACAAAGGCATTGAAGTGAAAAAGGTCGATACCGAGGTCACCGATGCCATGGTGGAAAAAGAAATTGATGCCCTGCTTAAGAAAAACAGCCAACTTGAACCCAAAGAAGGCGTGATCGAAGAGGGCGACACCGCCATCTTTGATTTTGAAGGCTTTCTAGAAGGCGTTCCTTTTGAAGGCGGAAAAGCTGAAAACTACTCTTTAGAAATCGGTTCAGGCCAATTTATTCCTGGTTTTGAAGCCCAAATGATTGGCATGGCCAAAGGCGAAGCGAAAGACTTAAACGTCACCTTCCCAGAAGCGTATCAAGCCGAAAACTTAGCCGGTAAACCGGTCGTCTTTAAAGTGGTTCTTCATGAAATCAAACGCAAACTGGCCAGTGAACTCAACGATGCTTTTGTCTTATCCCTCAATCAAGAAAACGTGAAAACCGTTGAAGAACTCCGCAACAAGACAAAAGACGACTTAGAAGCCAAGAAGAATCAAGAAGCGAAGACCCAATACAGCGAAAGTGTTTTAAGTTATTTGATCGAAAACAACCCCTTTGATGTTCCTGAAGAAATGATTGAAGAAGAAGTTAAAGTGGCCAAGCAAAACGTTGCGGATCAAGCCAAACGGTACGGCATGGAAATGGACATGTTCCTTCAGTTATCGGGTGTGGATCAAGAAACGTTTGAAAAGCAAATCCATATCGAATCCAAACGTCGGGTGCAAACCACATTAATCATTGAGCAAATTGCTAAAGATGAAAAAATTGAGGTTAGCCCTGAAGAAATCGTTTTAAAGTTCGAAGAACTCAGCAAACAATACAACATGCCCATCGAAGAAATCAAAAAATACATCCCTGAATATGCTTTGAAAAACGACATCGCGTTGAACAAGGCGTATCAACTGGTGATTGACGCTTCCGTCAAGGTTTAACAATAAGGGACGCCTTAGTCCCTTCTTTTAAAAAGCGTTTTGGCACTCTAGTGTATTGATTGCAAGAACGAAAAAGTATGCTATAATAGAAATGAAATCCCATCGAGAAAGGACGTGAACGCATGGAGCTTTCAAAGAGTTTGCCCGCTGTTGTCGTACGGGGTACCATACCGATTCCCAATAACGATTTCCGCATCGAAGTGGGCCGAAAAATATCGTTACGCGCCGTAGAAGAAGCCGAAAAGAACTTTGGTTCCTACGCCATCATCTTAATTCAAAAGAATCCGATGATTGAAGAACCTACCGTAGACGATATCGAACCTTATGGTGTTTTAGCCAAGGTTCAAATGAAAATCAAACTACCCAACGACGCCTATAAGGTGAAGTTTTCTGTCATAAGTCGAATCAAGGTCAAAGAATATTTCTTAACTGACCCTTATTTTGTGGTGGAATACGACGAAAGAGAATCGGAAAGCGATAACTTAGATGAAGAAGTGACCCTCATCAAAATGATCGTGACCGAAGTCGCTAACCATGCTCAAACCATTTTATTGCCCAATAACAATGTCTTAGAGAAAGTCCAACAAGGCTTATCGTCTGAAAAGGTCTGTGATTTGGTTTCATTCAACTTAAAATCACCTGAACAAACCAAATACCGGTATTTAGAAGAAACGCGTTTAAATCATCGTTTAAGACTCCTTTTAGAAGACATCCACAAACAAAAAATGGTCGTGGATTTGGAACAAAAAATTAACGATGAAATCAAAAAGAGCATCGATGAAAACCAAAAAGAGTATTACCTTCGCGAAAAAATGAGAGCCATTCAAAATGAATTAGGCGATAAAGCGAAAAAAGATGAAGAAATCGATGAGTTAAGACAAAAGATTTTATCCGCTAAAATGCCTAAAAAGGTCGAAGAAAAGGCGCTTCAAGAATTGAATCGCTATGCCAGTACCCCTTCTTCGATGGCGGAATCCTCCATTATTAAAACGTATTTGGATTTACTCGTGGATTTGCCTTGGAAGAAAGCGTCTAAAGACAATTACGATTTAAAAAAGGTTAAAGAAAAACTTGATGAAAACCATTATGGGTTAGAAAACGTCAAAGAACGCATCATTGAATATTTAGCCGTTAAGATCATGACCAAACGCAATCCACAAACCATTTTGTGTTTTGCAGGCCCTCCAGGGGTTGGGAAAACATCCTTAGCGATTTCGATTGCAGAAGCCTTAAACCGTAAGTTCGTCAAACAGTCGTTAGGTGGCGTTAGGGATGAATCCGAGATTCGTGGTCATAGAAGAACCTATATCGGCGCGATGCCAGGACGCATTATTAAAGGCATGAAAGACGCAAAGACCGTTAACCCCGTTTTCTTGCTCGATGAAATTGATAAGATGAGCAGCGACTATAAGGGCGACCCCGCATCCGCGATGCTTGAAGTCTTGGATCCGGAGCAAAACGCACGGTTTAGCGATCATTATTTGGAAGAACCGTATGATTTATCCCAAGTGCTTTTTATTACGACAGCAAACTATTTGGAAAATGTACCACCGCCACTGCGTGACCGGATGGAAATTGTGGAGCTTAGCAGCTACACCGAACAAGAAAAATTCCAAATCGCTAAACGGCATTTGGTGCCCAAACAACTGAAGGCCCATGGCATTACCAGTAAGCACTTTAGAATCAGTGATGAGTCCATTTATTTCATCATTCGTCATTACACCCGTGAATCCGGTGTTCGTGAACTGAATCGCTTCATTGGGGCGCTCATTCGTAAATCCATCAAGGAAATCTTGATCAAGCACATTTCCGTGGTTTCAATTGACTTAACCAACATCAGAGACTACATTGGAAAAGAACGCTTTACCCATAATCTGGCCGATGAAAAAGAGCAAATTGGCGTGGTGACTGGACTGGCGTACACCGCTTTTGGGGGTGACACGCTTCCCGTTGAAGTTACCTATTATAAAGGAAACGGAAAACTGGTCTTAACCGGAAAACTAGGCGATGTCATGAAAGAAAGTGCGCAAACCGCCCTTTCCTTCATTAAGTCCAAAGCGAAAACCTTTGGGATTGATGAAAGCCTATTTTCTGATCATGATTTTCACGTTCACGTGCCTGAAGGCGCTGTCCCTAAGGACGGTCCATCAGCAGGCATCACGATTGCAACCGCAATTTATTCAGCAGCCACCCAAAAATTCGTGAAAAAAGACGTGGGAATGACCGGTGAAATCACATTAAGAGGGTATGTCTTGCCGATTGGTGGGGTTAAAGAAAAATCGATAGCGGCTCACCGAAGTGGGTTAAAGACCATCTTGATTCCAAAAGATAACCAAAAAGACATCGATGACATTCCACAAGAAGTCCGCGATTCCTTAAACATCATTCCAATTGAAAATATCATGGATGTCTTCCAATACGCCCTCAAATAAGGTATACTAAGAGTAGTCCTCGGACTACTTTTTTTTCAAAAACAATGGGGGTTTCATGATTAAAGACGCGTATTATGTCAAAAGCATTACCCATCTAAAAGATGCACCTGAGCCTAGGCCTCAGTTTTTATTGCTTGGGCGAAGCAATGTGGGAAAATCCAGTTTCATCAACGCCCTTTTAGGCCGTAAAAATTTAGCAAGAACCTCAAACACACCGGGGAAGACCATCGCTTTAAACTACTACCACGTGAATCAACACTTTTATTTAGTGGATGCCCCTGGGTACGGCTATGCCAGACGGTCCTTTGATCAAAAAGATGAGTTCATTATCATGATTGAACATTATTTGCTCAATCAAGATTGGCTAAAAGCCGTCTTTTTACTCGTCGATTTTAAAGTAGGACCAACCGAAAAGGACTTAGACACTTATCAGTTTTTGAAACGGTTGAATAAACCGATCATCGTGATCGCCACCAAAAAAGATAAGGTGCCAAAAACTAAACAATATAAGCAAGAAAAAACCATCCGACAAATGATGGGAAATCCCGAAGTCTTTTATCCCTTTTCCAGTGTGACCAAAGAAAACTTAGACCGCATTTTAGAAGATATGTTTTCGCGATTGGGGGAAGAAACATGAGAAAAGTTAAACTGATTACCGATTCAACGGCCGATTTAGACTTAAGTTGTCTCGTTGAAATGGAAATTGAGATGGTCCCGCTTTATGTCTGTTTTAAGGATGAAGCCTATCACGACCGCCTTGCGATATCAACCGATGTCATGTATCAAAGAATCGAATCTGAAGGTATCATGCCCACGACACAAGCGGCATCGCCTGGGGATTTTATTAAAGCATTTGAACCTTATATCGAAGCGGGATATGACATCGTTTATACGGGAATCGGTTCATCCTTATCCGCAACCTTTCAAAGCGCACGGGTGGCCAGTCTTGAGTTTCCTAAAGATCGCATCTATTTAGTTGATTCGAAGAACTTATCCTCAGGAATAGCGCTTTTAGTGCTGAAAGCAAATCAATTAAAAAATCAAGGCTTGGATGCGAAAACCATCCATGATCGTTTAACGGCCATGGTTCCCTTGGTTCGAAGCCAGTTTGCGATTCAAACATTGGATTACCTGCATAAAGGGGGACGGGCTTCTGGAACCCAAAAATTGATGGGTTCGATGTTAGGCATTAAGCCCATCATTCAGGTCAGAGAGGGAAAATTAGAGGTTTATAAGAAGGCCATGGGAAAAATGTCAAGAGCACTTGATATCATGCTTAAAGACCTCATCGATCACGCATCAGCCGTCGATTTAGACCATATCATGATTACCCATAGCCAAGCGGATCGCTATGTTCCTTATCTAAAAGAAAAAATCACAGCAGAACTTACCCCAAAAGCCATCATCGAATCCAAAGCTGGTTGCGTAATCTCAGCCCATTGTGGCCCTGGAACCATCGGCATTCTTTATTCGCTTAAAGAAGGATAATCCGCCGATACGGTTGAAATGAATGAATTTCTATGATACAATTCATATAAAGCGAAGACATAGAGGAGTAATGGCTCTTTTAGAGAACAAGAGACGGGTTGGTTGGTGCGAAACCCGCTAAATGCCATGAAGGTCGCTATCGAGCTTTTGTCGTGAAATCATTAGCGACAACCGTCTTATCCGCGTTAAGGATCAAGAGTGCCAAGAGATTCTCTTGGAACTAAGGTGGTACCGCGAATCCATTCGTCCTTAGATATTCTAAGGACTTTTTTTTAGGAGAAAAATTGATGAAACTGTTATCGACTGAACACTTGCTATTAAGACCGCTCATGCTTTCTGATTTGGATGCGTTTTATCAGTATGCCCGTAAACCGCATATCGGTCCATCAGCAGGATGGAAGCCGCATGCATCCTTAGATGAATCGTTATCCATTCTAAAAATGATGATTCAAGAAGAGGAAGTGTGGGGCATTACATTGAAACATAACCCCCTTTTGATTGGCACCATTGGGCTTCATGTGAGAAACTTAGATAACGCCCTCTTAAACCAAAAGGAAATCGGATACGTGCTAGATGATACCTATTGGGGAAAAGGATTCATGGTAGAAGCCGTCAAAGAAGTGCTTCGCCATGCGTTTGTGGATCTTGAACTGGACTGCGTCTTATGCGGACATGCCATCACCAATACACAATCGAAACGGGTTATCGAAAAAACGGGTTTTCGATTCACCCATATTGAACAACGCGATCATTTTGATAAAACCAAAATCGACATCATGATGTATCACTTAACCAAGGAGGATTACTTAAATGGCCACACTCAAACCGAAATATGATTTTAAAGACGTTGAAAAAGGAAGGTATCAAACCTGGCTTGAAAAAGGGTATTTCAAATCGGGTGATCGTTCAAAAACGCCTTACACCATCGTGATACCACCGCCCAATGTTACGGGTAAACTTCATTTGGGGCACGCCTGGGATAACACCCTGCAAGACATCATCATTCGCCGAAAAAGAATGATGGGTTTTGATGCACTTTATTTGCCTGGCATGGACCATGCCGGGATTGCGACTCAAGCGAAAGTCGATGAACGCTTAAGGGAACAAGGCCTATCTCGCTTTGATTTAGGACGCGAAGGGTTTTTGAAAACGGCATGGGCTTGGAAAGAAGAATACAGCGAGCACATCCGAAAACAATGGGAAGCCCTAGGCAACTCATTGGATTATGACAAAGAACGGTTTACCTTAGATGATGACTTGAATAAAGCCGTCAATCACGTGTTTATCGCGCTACATAAAAAGGGATTGATTTACCGGGGTTACCGCATCATCAACTGGGATTGTGAAGCCAAAACAGCGCTTTCCAACATCGAAGTTGAACATGAAGAGACAGAAGGCAAACTGTATTATTTCCGTTATCCCTTTAAAGATGATAAAGGGCATATGGTGATTGCCACCACCCGTCCTGAAACCATGTTTGCTGACCAAGCCTTAATGGTTCATCCTGAGGATACCAGGTATTCTCACCTCGTGGGTAAAACGGTTTTAATTCCAGGAACATCCGTTGAAATACCAATCATTACCGACCCTTACGTCGATCAAAGTTTTGGAACAGGCGTCGTTAAAGTCACGCCAGCTCATGATCCCAATGACTTTGAAGTGGGCAAACGTCATGGTCTTGCTATGCCGCTTTGCATGAACGAAGATGGCACCATGAACCAGATGGCGCATCAATACGAAGGGATGGACCGCTTTACCTGCAGAAAGCATGTCATCAACGATTTAACCGCACTTGGTTTAGTTGAAAAGATTGAAGACTACGTCAATAATTTAGGGTATTCCGAACGAACAGGCGTGGTGGTTGAACCGAGGTTATCCTTGCAGTGGTTTGTTAAAATGGACGTTTTGGCTCAAAACGCTTTATCAAACAGTCAAACGGAGTTTATTCCAGCCCGTTTCAAAAAAATCTTTATCAATTGGATGACCGATCCTTTGGATTGGTGCATCAGTCGCCAATTGTGGTGGGGTCACCGTATTCCCGCTTGGTACAAGGATGACCAAATTAAGGTTCAAACCGAATCGCCAGGTCCAGATTGGGTTCGAGATGAGGATGTCTTAGACACTTGGTTTTCCTCCGCCTTATGGCCTTTTAGCACGCTCGGTTGGCCCGAAAAAACCGCTGATTTTGAGCGTTATTATCCGACGGATTGTCTCGTTACCGGATATGATATTATCTTTTTCTGGGTAGCGCGTATGATTTTTCAAGCGCTTGAGTTTACTGGAAAAGATCCGTTTAAACAGGTCTTAATTCACGGTCTTATCCGGGATAAAGAAGGACGCAAAATGAGCAAATCACTCGGCAATGGCGTCGATCCAATGGATGTAATTGACCAATTTGGCGTTGATGCGTTACGGTATTTTTTAACCACCAATTCGGCTCCTGGACAAGATTTACGTTATGAAGAGGAAAAAGTGGAGTCTTCGTGGAACTTCATTAATAAGCTATGGAACATCACCCGTTTCATCCAAATGAATATGGATCAAGAAAAGCCTGAAATGAGACCGGCATCCGAATGGTTGTTGCACGATCATTACATTCTATCAAGGCTTCATCAAGTGATTTTAGATAGCGATCACTATTATGAGCGGTTTGAATTTGGGGAAGCGTCCCGCGTGCTTTATAATTTTATTTGGGATGAGTTTGCCAGTTGGTACCTTGAGTTTGCTAAAGTTGCTTTAGCAAACCCCAATACCCGCGAAAACACACAAGCCATTTTAATCCATACGTTAATCTCAATTTTAAAGTTAATGCATCCATTTATCCCCTTTGTTACCGAAAAATTGTTCTTAGAGATTTCAGATGAGCCATCCATTATGGTTTCAGCATGGCCAAAGGCCAAAGACATCAACAAAGAGGCCATTCTACACTTTAGTGAACTCATGGATGTCATTACCAAAGTAAGAAACTTAAGAAGCGAGCATCATGTGGCTCCATCCAAACCGCTATCGATAACCCTTTGGTTAAGTGATTCAGATTATTTCACTTCCTTCAACCATCTAGAAGACTATTTAAGACGGTTCTTAAACACAGATGCGTTCGTCTTGACTCACCAAAAACCTGAACTGGACGAATGCATTGTTTTGGTCACCAATAAAGCGACACTTTATGTTGACAAATCCGGCATCATCGATCAAGAAAAAGAAACAGAAGCGTTGATGAAACAAAAAGAAAAGTTGGAAATGGAAATTAGACGAAGCGAAGCGCTTTTGAATAACCCTCAGTTTATGGCCAAAGCACCTGAGGCTAAACTGGCATTAGAAAAAGAGAAGTATCAATCGTATTTAAACCAATATGCCATCATCTTAGAGAAATTAAAACCATGACATTTGATTCTTTAAAACACGCGATTGCCTGGGTTGAAATTCAAGCGAAGTTCAAACCCAAAGCCGACTTAGACCGCATGAAACAGGCGGTCCATCAGTTGGCTCTTTCGTTTGATTCTATCAAAAAAGTTCATATCGCTGGCACCAATGGAAAAGGGTCGGTTGCGAGTTACATCAGCCATGTCTTGCTTCATGCAGGCTACCGAGTAGGGACCTATACCTCCCCTTATTTGGTTAAATTTAATGAGCGCATCCGTTTGGATATGATGCCCATAGAGGATGCCCTTCTTTTGGATTATCTAAACTGGGTCTATGCTTTTAATCTTGCATTTTCTAAATCTTATGGCGAACCGTTATCGTTCTTTGAGTTAATCACGTTAGTGGGCTTTAAGGCGTTTTATGATCAAAAGGTCGATTACATGGTCATTGAAGTAGGACTTGGTGGGCTATATGATGCAACCAACGTCCTAAATTATGACGTTTCTTTGATCACATCGATTGGCTTTGACCACATGAAGCAACTGGGAAATACGTTAGAGTCGATTGCGTTTAATAAACTGGGAATTCTTAAAGAAGGCAATCACTTGATTACCACCGTTGATTCATCCTTGCATGCGTATTTTAACGCATACCTTAATCATAAAAACATCACCTATGCCTTTTTAACCGAAGATGATGTGGATGTGCTATCGCATCATCCGATTCGGTTTATCTATCAAAATGAATTATATGAACTTCCGCTTTTGGGTTCTTTTCAAGTCTTAAATGGGCTTTTAGCGATAGAAGCGATTCGCTATCTTGAGCCCAAAATGGATCAAAACGTTTTAAAAGAAGGACTAATGCAAGCCAAATGGGCCGGTCGAATGGAAAAAATCCGTGATCAGTTTTATCTCGATGGGGCGCATAACACCCACGCGATGGAAGCACTAAAGGCCAGCATTCAAACGTCATTAAAAGGAAAACGGGTTCATGTTTTATTTGCTGCCTTATCGGATAAGGACATCGATGGGATGTTAACGGTTCTAAAAGACGATGTTTATTCCATCACCTTAACGTCTTTTCCAGATCCCAGATGGTTGCCTTATCCTCAAACCGTTTATCCCTTCGTTGAAGATCCGTTTATGGCGATTAGAGATTTGCTTTCTCGCTTTGAAAAAGACGACATCTTAATCGCCACCGGAAGCCTACATTTTGTTGGGTATCTTAAAGGAAACGATCAGCTTTGATGGTTTCTTTTTTTACATTCGGTTTGCATGATTTGGTGATAAACTAAAAGAGACGATACACCCTAAGGAGCCTCTATGTATCAAGAATCCCTGATTGGATTTGAGTGGTTGGGTCCCTCCCATCTGGCCGCGCTTGGCTTTTTATTCATCATGGTCATCCTCATTTGGTTATTAAAAGATAAGATATCTGTTCGATTGGATGGATGGATTCGCAAAACGCTCGCTGTTTTCTTAGTTTTTTTGGAGTTTAATTTTTACTTTTGGATGTTGGTGATTCGAAGACGCCCGTTTGATGTCTCCATGCTCCCTTTGGGGCTTTGTGCGATGTCCCTTTATTTAACGGCCTTGATGTTATGGACAAAAAACATCCGACTCCTTAAAATCATTTTGCCATGGGCGCTATCGGGTGCTTTGATTTCGATTGTGATTGTCAACATGGCATACGATTTTCCGCATTTTCGCTATGTCCACTATTTTGGAAACCACATCGGTTTTATGTTAGGAAACCTATATATGGTGGTGATTCATCGGGTCGCTTATTCGTATAAAGATTTACTAAAATCAAGTAAAATCCTTTTCATCATTGCTCTAATCATGTATCCCATCAATTTTTTAATCGATGCCAATCATCTTTTCTTAAGGGAACTGCCTGAGGGAACCGATACGCTTTATGGCTATTTAGGATCGTTTTGGGTGTTAGGGTTTGCATTTTCGATCTTTTTGCTGTTTCATCTTTGGTACATCCCGATCCAAAGACTGTCTAAATGGCGTCAACCTATGATAGAATAAAAAAAACGAATAAGAGGTATCTCTATGCTGCATGGAAAAGTATTAAAAGAAGCTTACACCTTTGATGATTTGTTGTTGGTTCCTGCCTATTCAAAGGTGGTGCCGATCGATGTGGTCTTGCATACGAAACTCACGAAAAAGATCACGCTTAAAATCCCTGTTTTGTCGGCCGCCATGAATACGGTGACCGAAAGCACCATGGCCATCGCTTTAGCCCGCCTAGGGGGCATGGGCATTTTGCATAAAAACATGAGCATTGAAGCACAAACAAAGATGGTGAAAGCCGTTAAAAACGCGCCGGTGTTGGATCCCAAAGAAGCCAGTTTAGACGGATTAGGCCGTTTATTAGTGGGAGCAGCTGTGGGCGTTTCTAAAGACACGATGGAACGTGTTTCAGCTTTGGTTTCTGCTGGTGTCGATATCGTTGCTGTGGATAGCGCGCATGGACACTCCAAAGGCGTGATCGATACCATCAAAACGATGAAAGCTCATTATCCGGATTTAGACATCATTGGTGGCAATGTCGTGACGGCTCAAGCCGCCATCGATTTGATTTATGCCGGTGCATCCGCCATTAAAGTCGGTGTTGGACCCGGTTCCATTTGCACCACACGGGTGGTATCCGGTGTAGGGGTTCCCCAAATCACCGCGATTAATGATGTTTACCAGGTAGCCAAACAGTACGACATCGGAATTATTGCTGATGGGGGCATTAAGCTTTCTGGTGATATTCCAAAAGCCCTAGCCGCTGGAGCGGACTCCGTGATGTTAGGCAGTTTATTAGCTGGGACATTAGAAACACCTGGCGATGTATATGAAATCCATGGGAAGCCGGTTAAATCGTATATTGGCATGGGGTCATTAACCGCGATGAAAGAAGGGTCTAGCGACCGATATTTCCAAGGCGGTATTAAAGAGTTAAAAAAACTGGTTCCTGAAGGCATTGAAGCCACTGTATCTTTTAAAGGTCCCATTAGCGATGTCATTTATCAACTGATGGGTGGCTTGCGTTCTGGCATGGGGTATTGTGGTTGTTCGACGGTGGTTGAACTGAAAGAAAAAGCGCAATTTGTCAAAATATCGGTTGCAGGACTCAAAGAATCCCATCCTCATGACGTTGACAACATCAAGGAGGCACCCAATTATCATGAATGACACGATTTTGGTTTTGGATTTTGGTAGTCAAACCAACCAATTGATTGCCCGAAGAATCCGTGAGCTTGGGGTTTATTCCAAATTAATCCATCCCAAGGACATTGAAAAGGAAGACTTAACGGTTGTCAAGGGAATCATTCTTTCAGGAGGTCCTCACTCGGTTTATCAAAAAGACGCACCCACTGTGACAAAAGCCATCTATTCATGGGATATTCCAATTTTAGGGATTTGCTATGGCATGCAACTGATGTGCCATCAACTTGGAGGAACGGTGGAAGCCTCCCATAAAGAATTTGGAATAACGCCAATTGAAGTGGGTTCCTCTCCATTTTTAAAAACCCTTCCCAAAAGGTTTAATGTTTGGATGAGCCATGAGGATTCGGTGCTCAGACTTCCAGAAGGCTTTCGTTCCATTGCCCATTCTAAGACCACTGAAAACGTCATCATTGAACACCAAAACCAAAGATGGTTCGCGCTTCAATACCACCCAGAGGTCGTTCATACCGACTATGGAAACGAAATCTTGAATCGCTTCATCGAGCAAACTGAAGCCAAACGAACATGGACTATGCCGAATTTCATCCAAGAAAAGACAATAGACATTCGAAACCTTGTCAAAGACGGTCATGTCATTTGTGCGTTATCAGGGGGTGTTGATTCCAGTGTGGTAGCCGCCCTCTTAAACCATATCCTAAAGGATCAATTCACGCCCATTTTTGTGGATCATGGACTTTTAAGAAAAGGCGAAAGAGAGCAAGTAGAGCACACGTTTACCCAGCAGTTTCAGATGAATTTAATCACCGTCGATGCGAAAGAGTTATTCCTAAGGAAACTTAAGGGCATCCGAAGTCCGGAGAAAAAACGGAAAATCATTGGCCATACCTTTATCGAAGTCTTCGAAGATGCGATGCAAAAAGTAGGCCAAGCGAACTTCTTAGCGCAAGGCACGTTATATACCGACTTAATTGAATCAGGAACGAAGACCGCGGCTAAAATCAAATCCCACCATAACGTGGGAGGACTGCCCAAAAACTTAAAACTAACGTTAATCGAACCCCTAGATACCCTCTTTAAAGACGAGGTTCGCGCACTCGGAAAAGCCTTAGGACTACCCGATTCAATCGTCTACCGGAAACCCTTCCCAGGACCTGGGATTGCCATAAGGATCTTAGGGGACATCACCGAAGATAAAATCCGAATGGTTCAAGAAAGCGACGCCATCTTTAAAGAAGAACTCATAAAAAGCGAATTGGATTCTTCCATCTGGCAGTATTTTACGGTCTTAACCAATGCTAAAACCGTAGGTGTTATGGGAGATAAACGAACGTATGACTATGTTTTAGCGCTACGCGCTGTGACATCGTTAGACGGCATGACCGCTGATTTCGCGCAGATTCCTTATCCCGTCTTGCAGAAAATCTCAACACGTATCACCAACGAAGTTCCTGGAATCAATCGGGTTTGCTATGACATCACCTCAAAACCTCCTGGAACCATCGAATGGGAATAATCCAGTAATTTTATGAAACCTTCTCTATCTTAGATAAGAGGAGGTTTTTTATGTACATGCTTAAGGAAATGCCCAAAACAGCGCGTCCTAGAGAAAGGCTACTTCAAGAAGGGGCACACGTTTTATCCAATGATGAATTGCTCGCGATCTTGTTTCGAACCGGAATCAAGGATTTATCGGTCATCGAACTGGCTAAAAAGGTCCTTTATCCGTTAGAGGATTTTTCGGATCTCAACTGGATCACTAAAGAAGAATTGGAAAAAATTCAAGGGTTAAAGGAGGCTAAGATTGCCACTCTTTTAGCCGCCATCGAACTGGGTCGAAGGCTTGCTCAAGCACCTAGAAGAAATGCTGAACTCATTCGCTCACCCGAAGATGTATACCGTCTTTTAGGTACGAAACTGCGTCATTTGGAACAAGAACACGGGGTTTGTCTCTACCTTAACACGAAAGGCGAACTCATTAAAGAAGAAACCGTCTTTATCGGGACACTCAACCAAACGCTGATCCATCCACGAGAAATTTTCAAAACCGCGGTTCGGGTCATGGCGTCAGCCATCTTGTTTGTTCATAACCATCCCACGGGTGATGCAAGACCCAGCAGCACCGATATTAAAACAACCGACCGGTTGATGAAAGTCGCTGAACTGATGGGCATGGATTTAGTCGATCATATCATCATTGGAAAAAACGAGTATTACAGCATCAAAGAACAGAAGCATGTCAAATCCAATAGCCTATGATATAATGAATCCGAGGTGTTGCTATGAAAAAGAAAGATACAGCCAAGTGGTTTTATTATGCCATTGCGATTGGATTTGTGATGCTTTTTGTCTTGATCTTGTTATCCAGTGTCTTAGATGTTGGTGACCGATTAAGCACCCTTCATCCGTATGTTGCTTATGCTTTTTATGCGCTTTCGTTGCTTTTGGTTTATTTACTCATCATTCGTCCGATTAACATCATCTTATTCTCACCGACATTTTCGGTTCAAACCGTCTTAGATGAAGCGTCGAAGACCAATCATCCCCTTTATAAGCGTATCGCCAAACGCCTAATAGCGATGGATGACTTACCTAAGGACATTAGCGATGATTTGGTTCAATCGATGTCGGATGTCAAAGAACTTAGACGTGCGCTTAATCGTGTTTTTAGCAAACACATTAAAAAGAAGATGAATCAAATCATTCAAAAACACGCGAAAACCGTGATGATCTCAACCGCTATTTCCCAAAACGGGCGTTTAGACTTCTTTACCGTGATTGTGGTCAACATTCGCATGATTAAAGAGTTGGTGGTTCTATGTGGCTTTAGGCCAAGCTTTAAACACATGGCTAAACTGACCGTCAGTGTCTTTACGACGGCACTGATTGCTGAAGGTTTAGAAAACTTAGACATCAATCAAGTTCTTCCCACCTCAACGGTCAACACACTCGGTGAAATTCCCTTGTTAAAACCAGTGATGTCTTCTGTTGTCCAAGGCATATCGAATGCATTATTAACACTAAGAATTGGAATCGTCACCCGTAAATTTTTATACAGCGATGCCAATGAAATCACCAAAGAAGAGATAAGAAGAACCGCACTTTTAGAAGCTGCCGGCATGATGCCGATTGTTTTTGGGGAAGCCCTTATGATTTTACCCAAATCGATTGCTAACCTGTTTAAAAAGCCGAATAAGACAAAAAAGGATGAACCAGACCCAAAAGAATGAGTTGAATGTCGACAAAATGAACCGATTCTCAAACTTCTATTGAAAATAGAGCAAAAATTGAGTAAAATAAAGGAAACGTATAAAAAGGAGAAGAATATGAAAAAAGTTATTACTTTAGTTGCATTTCTCGTCTTAGCAGTCGTTCTGTTCGCCTGTGGTCCAAGACAGTATGAAATCGCGATGATTACCGATACCGGTGATATCGACGACCGTTCATTCAACCAAGGAACATGGGAAGGTATTGTTGATTACGCCAAAGAAAACAACAAGACTTATAAATACTATAAGCCAACCGCTGTTACTTTGGATGCTTATGTAGCTGCCATTGATTTAGCCGTGCAAGGTGGAGCTAAAATTGTCATCACACCAGGCTTTTTGTTTGAAAACAGTGTTCACAAAGCTCAATCCCTTTATCCCGATGTCAAATTCATTTTGATCGATGGTTCACCACATAACGTGGTTGACTGGGGCACAATGGCCACATACGATGGTTCAGATGTCAGCTTTGAGGTGAAATCTAACACGCTATCGATTTTCTTCCAAGAAGAACAATCCGGATTCTTTGCTGGCTATGCTGCTGTTAAAGATGGCATGACTAAGCTTGGATTCATGGGTGGTATGGCGGTACCAGCGGTTGTCCGTTTCGGAATCGGTTATGTAGCTGGTGCATACTATGCAGCCAAAGAAAACAACCTCACTGGTTTTGATTTTAACCCAAGTTACTACGAGTACTTAAACACATTTGCACCATCTGATGCCATCGTAACCAAAGCCACTTCATGGTATACTGCTGGCGCACTTGATGCCATTTTCGCAGCAGCTGGTGGCGCTGGTAACTCCGTTATGGTATCGGCACAAAACAACAGCAAATGGATGATTGGTGTCGATATTGACCAATCGTTCCTCAATGACCGCGTGTTAACATCTGCAATGAAGGGACTTGCTGTTGCCGTTCAAACCGCTTTAGATGATTTCTATGCTGGATCATTTGTTGGTGGTAAGAGCGTTAACTTAGGCGCTAAAGAAGGCGCTGTTGGTCTTCCAACTGAAACCGCTTCTTGGCGTTTCGCATCATTTACGGTGAGTGCGTATCAAACCGTGTTCAACAAAGTGGCTAATAACACAGTCGTTGTTCCAACAGATGCGACTTCACTGCAAGCCTTTATTGTGGCACAAGGGTATCAAGCTAACCCAGCTCTTATCACGAAAGTCGCTGGATAACGTTTTCTTAGATACAATCAAATCAACATTCGAAATGGGGAAACGTGCTTTCCCCATTTTTGGAAGTTAAGGGGTGAAACATTGAATTATAAAATCGAAATGAAAGATATCACCAAACGTTTTGGATCTTTGGTGGCCAACGATCAGGTCAACTTATCGGTTAAACAAGGAGAAATCCACGCATTACTTGGTGAAAATGGTGCGGGTAAGTCCACCTTGATGTCTATCCTTTTTGGCCTTTATCAGGCTGAAGAAGGGGAAATCTACATTGATGGAAACTTAGTCTCCATTCAAAATCCAAACGATGCGAATGACCTTGGCATCGGCATGGTCCATCAGCATTTTAAATTGGTCGAAACGTTTACCGCTTTGGACAACATCATCTTAGGCTCGGAAGATACCAAAGCCGGATTATTGAAATACGAAAAAGCCAGAGCCAAAATTGAAGGCATTATTCGTGACTATAAACTAAAAGTCGATTTGGACGCTTTTATCAAAGATCTCACGGTCGGACAGCAGCAACGTGTTGAAATCTTAAAGATGCTATACCGTGACAGCAACATCATGATTTTTGATGAACCGACAGCTGTTTTAACCCCTCAAGAAATTCAAGAACTCATGCACATCATGAAGAATTTTGCTAAAGAAGGCAAAACCATACTTTTGATTACGCATAAACTGAATGAAATTAAAATGGTCGCTGATCGTTGCACCATTCTTAGACGGGGGAAATACATCGGGACTGTCGACGTAAAGAAGACTTCAACCGATGAAATGGCTGAAATGATGGTCGGAAGAGAAGTCAATTTCACCGTCGAAAAAGCGGCATTAAAGCGGGGAGAACCCATCTTTAACGTTCAAAACGTGTCCGTTGAAGGCCGTGGAAAACATGCGGTTAATGACGTCAGTTTTACCGTTTATCGCCACGAAATCTTAGGAATCGCTGGGATTGATGGAAACGGGCAAACCGAACTCGTTCAAGCCATTACGGGTCTTATTCCCATAAAAGAGGGTCTCGTTTCAATTGGGAATGTGCCTATTACCAAACTTCCAATCCGCAAAAAATACGAAAAGGGACTTTCCCACATTCCAGAAGATCGTCATAAACATGGCGTGGTGTTGGATTTTGACTTACAAAGCAACCTGGTTTTGCAAAATTATTACACCCCACAATTTCAGAAGCATCGGTTTTTGAAGTTTAAAGACATTTATCAGTACGCTGAAACGTTGATTGATCGCTTTGATATCCGCAGTGAAAAAGGTGCAAAAACAACCGTTCGCTCCATGTCTGGAGGAAATCAACAAAAAGCGATCTTAGGACGTGAGATTGCACGGAACCATGAAGTTTTAATTGCCGTACAACCCACCCGTGGGCTGGATGTTGGGGCCATTGAATACATTCATAAGCAACTCATCTTAGAACGTGAAGCTGGAAAAGGAGTGCTTTTGGTTTCCTTGGAAATTGAGGAAATCATGAACTTGTCGGATCGAATCCTTGTCATGTATGAAGGAGAGATCGTAGGCGAGTTCAATCCAAAGACCGTCACCATTAATGAACTGGGTCTTTACATGTCGGGTGCGAAACGAGGAGATTCTTATGCAAAAGCTTAAACTATCGTTCCTATCGGGGTTACGTTCGGTTTACATGACCATCCGTCCAAGCCTTATTTCCATTGCATTTGGTCTTACAATTGGCTTAATCATCATGATCATATTCAATCCACTTGATGCGTTTCCAGCGTTAATCACCTTAATCTTAGGTGGCTTTATTGGAGGGTCTCAAGGGGTAGGTAACATGTTGGAAATGGCTGCTCCGATAATGCTTGCGGGTTTATCGGTGGCCTTTGCCTTTAAGACCGGTCTTTTCAATATTGGTGCCTCAGGTCAAATGATGATGGGCGCTTTAGCGTCTTTGTTCGTTGGTGTATTGCTTAGATTCCCGCCCTTTTTACATGTGATTATTGCGCTATCTGCGGGCATGCTTGCTGGCGCCTTATGGGGATTTATCCCTGGTATTTTAAAAGCACTGAGAAACGTCAATGAAGTCGTCGCCTCCATCATGATGAATTATATTGCCCTTTATGTCTTTACGACCCTTGTCATTCGTTTTTTGACCTTAAACGGGAAAAACCCGCCTTCTAGACCGATTTTTCCTTCGGCTGCGTTGCCTCGATTAAGCACGTTGTTTCCAGGGTCAACCGCAAACATTGGGATTTTTATCGCGATCTTTGTGATTATCATTGCCCATGTTATTATCCATAAAACAACCTTAGGGTTTTCGCTAAGAGCCTCAGGATTTAGTTTTGATGGCAGTAAATACGCCGGGATGAACACCAAGTGGAACATTATTGTTGCGATGACCTTATCCGGATTATTTGCTGGACTTGGAGGAGCCATACTCTACATGGTCTCTGGTAAAACCATTTCCGATTTTCATATTTTCACCGAAGGATTTGATGGGATATCGGTGGCGCTTTTGGGTCTTGGTGAACCATTAGGTGCGCTTCTAGCAGGACTCTTCTTAGCTAATCTAAGAATGGGTGGCTTTTACATGCAACTGTATTCTTATGTGCCACAAATCATTGACATGATTGTTGCGGTCATCATTTACGCAACCGCCATTTCAGCCGCTATTCAAATGCTCCTTAGACGTTATGGAGCATCCATCAAAGCCTGGTGGAACAAACGTAAAGAAAAAGGAGGAGCTTCCTAATGGACTTTCGCCTTTTATTGGATATCATTTATCAACTGGTTCAAAGCACTTACATGGCGTTTCCCGTTTTACTGATTGTCGCTTTAGGCGGTCTGATAGCGGAAAGAAGCGGAGTCACCAACATCGCCCTTGAGGGGATCATGCTTTTTGGTGCTTTCTTAGGCATATGGGCCATCAAAGGACTTGAGGTTTATCCTTACTCTACTATGACCGTTTTGGTCATCTTCATTGTGGCTCTACTCTTTGCTGCATCCATAACGTATCTCATCAAAATACTAATGGATTACATTCTTTACCGAACCAAGAAGACCCTTCGACTTCCTAAATGGGTTTATCTCGCGTTTGTTCTCGGTTTATCGATTCTTTTAACCCTCGTTATTCGTTCGGTTCCTGTAAGAAGCAGCTTCTTATTGATTATGGGATTTATGATTGGTGGATCAGTGGGTGGGCTTTACGCGATGATTCACGCCTATGCTTCCATTTACTTAAAATCCAATCAAATCATCTCAGCAACAGCCTTGAACCTGTTTGCTCCTGCCTTTGCCATCTTTACGGCTCGGGTCATCCAAGGAGGGCAACAGATATCGTTTAGAACCAATTTCCAAATCAAATCCGTTCCCGTTTTGGGTGACTTGCCGGTCATTGGTGATCTCTTTTTCAAAAACACGTATTTAACCGTTTATTTGTCCATTGCATTATTTATCCTGGTCAGCATCGTCTTGTTTAAGACGCGTTTTGGACTAAGACTCAGAGCGTGTGGCGAAAATCCCCATGCGGCGGATAGCCTTGGCGTCAACATTTATCGGTTAAGATTTGTTGCGGTTACCATCTCTGGAATCTTTGCTGGTATCGGTGGTGTTGCCTTTGTCACCGCAACCGCAACCGAGTTTGCAGTCACCGTAGCTGGCTTTGGATTCTTATCCCTTGCGGTCTTGATTTTCGGGAACTGGACCCCCAAAGGCATCATCTTAGCAGCGTTGTTCTTTGGCTTTATGAGGACCTTAGCCGCATCTTATGGTGTCATTCCATTCTTGAGTAATCTAAACCTTCCAGAGGACATTTATAACGCCATTCCCTATGTCGCAACGCTCATTATTTTGGCTTTCTTCTCAAAGAACAGCCGAGTTCCCAAAGCCCTTGGTCAGGTCTACGATCAAGGAAAACGATAATCCCAAGAGACATCCTCGCTGGATGTCTTTTTTTTATGTCGTTTTTCATCTTTTTTGATTGACTTTTTGGCTTAACTAAGTTAAAATATCAATGTTGTACCACATAGAACAGGTTCTAAATGCCTTTAGGCTACCTTAGATAGTGAGTCTTCAAATCAAATAAGGAGGTATGAACATGTACGCAGTAATTAAAACGGGCGGTAAGCAAGTCAAGGTTGAAGTCGGTCAAGAAATCTATGTTGAAAAACTAGATGTTGAAGCGGATCAACTCCACGAGTTTACCGAAGTCCTCATGGTCGGTGGCGAAACCACCATCATTGGAACCCCTCTCGTTGAAGGTGCCAAAGTGGTTGCGAAAGTCGTGAAGCAAGGTCGTGGTAAAAAGATCATTGTCTTCAAGTACAAAGTTAGAAAGAACTATCGCAAAAAGCAAGGTCATCGTCAAGCTTACACGAAACTTGTGATTGAATCCATCCACGCATAAGGATATGATTTCTATCAAGTATCGTTATCAAAATGAAACGCTTAAGGAACTTACGGTTAGAGGGCATGCCGGTTACCAAACCAAAGGCAAAGACATCGTCTGTGCGGCTGTTTCTACCGCCACTATTGTAACCGCCAACGCGCTTAAGCAATTGAAACTGGATTCCTATGTGAATCTGGTCGTTGAAGACGGGTATTTCAACATCCTTGTGCACGAGCACACATCGGTTTTGGATGGGCTACTGGCCAATTTGGAATACACATTCTATGAATTAGAAAAACAATATCCGAAATACATGAAAAATCAGAAGGAGGGATAACATGATCAAGTTAAATATTCAGTTATTCGCATCAAAAAAAGGTGTAGGTTCAACCCGTAATGGTCGTGACTCACAGTCCAAACGTCTTGGTTCCAAACTTTCAGATGGTCAGTTCGCATCAGCCGGTTCAATCATCTATCGTCAAAGAGGAACAAAGATTCATCCAGGCATCAATGTGGGTCGTGGCGGCGATGATACCTTGTTTGCTTTGGTAAGCGGTACCGTCAAATACGAACGATTGGGACGCAACCGGACGCAAGTATCGGTTTACGAAGGATAACCTAGTTATCCTTTTTTTGTGAAGGAAGAGAGAAAAACATGTTCGTTGATGAGATTAAAGTAGAAGTATACGGTGGCAGAGGCGGTCATGGACTGGTGGCTGCCAGACGAGAAAAATATGTTGAATACGGTGGCCCTTGGGGCGGAAGCGGTGGAAACGGTGGATCCGTTATTTTTGTGGGTGATGAAGGCAAATCCACGTTGATGGACCTTCGCTACATGCGCCACATTAAAGCCCAAAACGGGGAAAACGGAAAAACCAAAGGACAACATGGCGCAAATGGCTCTCATGTCTATGTCAAAGTCCCCCTTGGAACGATTGTGTTTAATGAAGACAAGTCCAAAAAAATCGGCGAGATTATTTCCCATCAGCAAGAACTGGTGGTGGCCATGGGGGGACGCGGAGGACGTGGAAACATGGCCTTAGCGACCCAATCGGTTCGTTACCCAGATTATGCTGAAAAAGGGGATTTGGGTGAAACCCATAAAATCACGGTTGAACTCAAGATGCTAGCGGATGTCGGTTTGATTGGATATCCAAGTGTCGGGAAATCAACGTTGATTAGCGTGATATCTAACGCACGTCCAAAAATCGCTGATTACCCGTTTACCACGTTATACCCTCATTTGGGCATGGTTCGAATCCAAGACGAATCCTTTGTGGTTGCAGACCTTCCAGGGCTCATCGAAGACGCCCATAAGGGGTTAGGATTAGGCATTCGTTTTTTAAAGCACATTGAACGCTGCCGTGTCTTTTTACATGTGTTGGATCTCACACGTGACGATCCTTATCAAGATTATTTGGCCATCAACCATGAACTCGAGATGTATGATCCAAAACTATTGGAACGTCCTCAGCTTGTGGTCTTGAACAAATCGGATTGTGTGGAAAATCAAGAGATGATTGATGCTTTAAAGGAGAAGATTAGTCATCCTATGGTGATCATTAGCGCATTGGAACAAACCCATTTGGATACCCTTTTATATAAAACCAGCGACATGCTGAAAGTGGCTCCTAAAATTGTTGAAGAAACCCCGATTGAGCTTAAAGATTATATTTTCCAAGAAGAAGGACCTGGTTATGAAATCATCCGCACAGCGGATGCGTATGAGGTGACCGGCGATAAACTTAAAGTGCTGTTTGAACGAACCGATTTCACACGAGATGAGGCCGTGAAACGTTTTGCGCGTCAACTCAGAGCGATGGGTGTTGATGACGCTTTACGTGAAAAAGGTGCCCAAAACGGAGACACCATACGTATTTTCACTTATGAGTTTGAATTTATTGATTAAGGGCACTTGCCCTTTTTATTTTTTGGAAAGCGAAAGCGAAAACAAAAGAACAAAAAAAGTAGGGATGGGAATTAAAAAGAATAACCAACTTCGGGAGACATCAATCATTAAAAACATGAATAAGGCAAAACTGGTTGATAAAAGCGTAAAGGTAATCAAGGTCAGTATTTTATGTTTCGCCACCATGGAAAAGACGGTATGAACCAAAAAGGTGATGGGAAGGGTGATGATAAAAGTCATCCACGTTTTTAAACCAGGCTCTATAAGCGATAAAACAACAAACACGATGACAGCAACCAACCAAATGGCGGATGTTGTTAGTAGCGCAATTTTAAGCCGTTGATGACCCTGATACGGGTTAATCGAAGATTCCATCACCGTCTCAAACATTTGACTTGACATCAACCTGTCGACGGTAACATCAAAAAGCGAGGCAATCTCCATTAACGTCTTGATATCTGGGATCGCTTCGGCTCGTTCCCATTTAGAAATGGCTTTATCCGAATAGTTCAAGGCTTCGGCAAGCGCCATTTGAGTCATGGCTCTGCTTTTCCTTAAATAGATTAAATTGTTAGCAAAAAGGGTTTTTAAGTCGTCCATATGGGTATTATATCATAGAAAATGGCATTATTCTACTCAGAGTAGAGAAGAATTTGCTTAACTCTACTCCTATTTTTTTGGTATTCTACATGCAACCTTCTAAGTAGAAGAACGAAGTGTTCAAACCTGTTTATAATAAAAGTGAAAGGAAGGGAAAAACCATGAACGAAACCCCATCATACATCATTGCTACTGACTCGTGTGCTGATTTACCCATCGAGATGATCCGTGAAATGGAATTAGAAATCATTCCGCTTACGGTGGATATCGAAGGCATCACCTATTACAATTATCCCGATGAACGCGACCTAACGTTTAAAACCTTCTATGAGAAGATGCGACAAAAGCTCGTCGCAACCACTTCCCTAGTGTCCGTTGGACGCTTTTTGGAATTCTTTGAGCCCTTTTTGGAACAGGGAAAAGACATCCTTTATATTGGGTTTTCATCCGCCTTATCCGGCACGTACCAATCCGCTACTATTGCTGCTAAAGAATTAGCGGAGAAGTACCCAAACCGTACCATCATGACCTTGGATTCGAAATGCGCATCCATGGGTCAAGGGCTTTTAATCCATTATGCGTATTTAAGAAAACTTCAACACGCATCCATTCAGGAGGTTGCGCAGTATGTTGAGGACAATAAACTCAAAATCTGCCACTTGTTTACTGTCGATGATTTAGGGACTTTGCAGCGCGGTGGACGGCTTTCAGCGCCTCAGTACCTATTGGGTTCTTTGCTCAAAGTAAAACCCATCTTGCACGTCTCAAACGAAGGAAAACTGGTTCCAATCAAAAAGACAAGAGGCCGTAAAACATCCTTAGATACCTTAGTCGATCTGGTCAAAGATCACATTAAAAACCCCAAAAGTCAAACGTTAATGATCTCACATGGCGATTCCATTGATGATGCCACTTACGTAGGCGAACGCCTCAAACGTGAACTTGGAATCAAAACCATTCTTTACGGTTATGTCGGACCCGTCATCGGTGCCCATTCAGGTCCTGGCACCATTGCTATCTTCTTTATTGGAAATCAACGATAGGAGCCCACTATGAAACGAAAAATAGGAATCGTGGTTGATTCGACCTTCGGATTGACCCAAGACATGATTCAACAGGAAAGCATTAGCATTGTCCCTTTAAAAGTCATCATTGATCAAAAAGAATACGTGGATGGCACGCTTTCACCTGAGGCTTTAGTTGAAGCCCTTAGGGCTGATAGAGACGTTAAAACCTCACAACCTGCACCGGATCAATTCATTGAAGCCTACAAGGCTCAACTGAGTCAGTTTGATGCTGTCATTTGCTTAACCATTTCCAAAACGTTATCGGGAACCATCAACAGCGCCACACTCGCAAGAGACATTTTAGATCACCCAAATGTCCATGTGGTGGATACCGAATCCTGCATCATGGGAAGTGCTTATTTAACAGAAAAACTCATCGCCTTCTTAGAAAACGAACCTTCCATACCGGATGCCTTGGCGTATTTGGATCACCTTCAAAACCAAGGATCCATTGTTTTTACGGTTGATAACCTTCAGACACTGGTTAAAAATGGTCGTTTAGGCAAAGTCCAAGCCATGATTGGAAACATCTTAAAGATTAAACCGATTTTGCGGTTTAGACGCGGGGTCCTCGATTTAGAGCATAAAGCGCGTAGCTTTAAAAATGTCATCTTATATTTGGTAAAAGAAACCAAAAAACTAGAAGAACTCGGGAAAGTCATTGTCCGAATCGGCTATGTCGATCAAAGCTTGGGTGCTAAGGAACTCGAACACGAGATTTTCCAAGAGATTCCGGGCTGTGACATCCATATTACTGGCTACATCAGTCCGGTGATATCGGCGCATGTCGGTCTTGGGGGACTTGGCATCTATATCGCCTACGAATAAAAAAAGGTCTTTCGACCTTAGTTTAAATGAAGCATTTTCATCTTAGATGAATGTGCTTTTTTTAATATTTTTGCTTCGCTACGATAAACCTGATGCTGCTCTTTGGTGATGGTTTGTTTCTCTTTTTTGGTCTCCGCTTTGATTTTAGCAAAAGCGTGCTCCCGATTTTGATACGATTCTTTAATGGTAAAGGCGTATAATGTTTCTTTTTGCTGGTACGTTTCTAATGACTTTTGGTTGTTTTGCTGATAGTGTTCGCCATGAGCCTTGAGTTTACTCTTTATCTTGAGTTGTTCAGCTTCTTGTCGGGCTAAGAGGGCTTCATTTTTGATTTCAATAGAATGATAGAGGTTCAATTGATTTTTTGTAGCGGTTTGAACCTGATTGAAAAGCGCATCAACCTGTTTTTGATGCTGATCTTGTTTGGTTTTAATGGTTTGTTCGTGCGTTTCTTTATAATGGATCGCCACATCCACTTGGTTTTCATTTACTAAATCGATTTCATTTTTTTGTCGCTGATTGTTCGCTGCAATCTTGGATTCGATTTGTTTGATTGATAGAAGCAGGTCTTGCATTTTCTTTTGATGTTGGCTTTGTTCCAAACTTAATTGTTTGGTCTGATCGTTTCTAATTTCTAAGAGTCTATTTTTATGGTAGGTCTGTGTTTGTTTCCATTTGTTATGGTGGGATTGCTCAAGGAAGTTCAACTTATTTTTCTGTGTTTCTTTCATCATGTGAACCGAGCGGTTCAACTGTTTGAGCAACACCATCTGTTGGGTCATGTTCTTCTGATAAAAACGCATGATGGCATTCATCCAGCTTTGCTGAAGCGATAAAAGGATTCGATCCCATTTTTGCATCGCCATCATCAATTTTCTCATTTCGTTATTCATGAAATTGGTTGAGACATACACTTGGCTTTTTAATGCAGATAAAAAATGATCAATCGCTTTTTGGATGTTCATCAACCGGATAACCAGTTTTTTGGAATTCGTTTGATTAATATGAACAAATTGAATAATCGAAACCGATTTATCTTGATTTTCCTTTTCGATTTGATCCATGTACGCTTTTTGGCTCACATCCACTTGTTCGTTCTCTTTTAAATATTTCTGCCGCTCATGAAACGCTTGGTTCAGTTCCTTTTCCTTCAGTTTCATGTCTTTGTTCAACCGCTGGATGTTCTTATGGTGGTTTTGAATCAAGATATGGGTTTCGCCTGTATCGCTTTCTTGAATGCCACTTTTTTGAACTTTCTTCAGTTGATTGATAAAGAGCTGTTGATGGTCAATGTCGTTTCGCATGCGAATAAAATCCGCTTCTAAAAGTCCAATTTTATCATCAATTTGGCGGATATTTTGTTCAATACGATACTTTTCTTGTTGATAATAATGCAGGGTCTCTTCCTGTTTGGTGCTAAAATGGATGCCCGTTTGATCTTGGGATTTTTGAATATAGTAATATCGAGCATACGACTCAAACGACGTCATTTTCATCATGACATCTAAAAGGAGATGTTCGGAATAGTCCTTATAAAGGGCAAGAAAATGCTTAAATATTTCAGGGTGACAGGGCAGTTCATAAAGGGTTTGGGTCAACTGAATGACCTCACGATGATGGGCTTGATGGTGTCTTACGAGGGTAAAAAGGCCATCCATTAAGGTGTGCAGGGCGTTAATCTCATGGGTGTAGGTTTTCATCGAACGATCAATCTTTAAATGCGTGATGGCCTGTTGGGTATCGAAGCGTAACGTGGTGATGTGATGGTGTTTTTGGGACTGATCCAATAAGGATAAGGCTTTGATTTCATCCATTTGAAGTTTATGATCCGCTAAAAGGGCTTGACGTCTGGATTCTAACTGAATCAATTCGACTTTGAGTCTGGATTCAGCCTGTTGAATCGAACGATTCATTAACGCGTCACTTAAGGCTTTTTTAAATTCCTGTTCGTGGATGATTAAATCACGCTTGAGTTTTTCTTTTTCCAGTTCAAGCTGTGACGTTGTGTCTAAAACCAAACGGTTTGATTCCCTAAAGGAAACCTCAAGATCCCGCTCTAACTGGATGTCTGCGAGTAGTTTTTCATGGTTAAGTTGAATCATTTTCTCTTGGTGTTTTGCGTTTTCAATCGATAAAAGCGCATCGTTAGCCAAGAGGTTTAAATCGCGTTCTTGGACGGATTGAGCCATCATTAGTTGCCCTTCCATGCTCGCGAGATCGTAATCGTAGGCAAGTTTTAACACATCCAATTGATACTGATGCTGGGCTTCCATTTTTTTAAGTGCATGCTCTAACGATAAAAGATTATGCTTGAAGTTCATTTCGATTTTTGAGAACTCTTGTTTTTTCTCTAACTCAATGATGGCTTTGTTCGCTCGCCAATCGTTGATCTCTTTTAAGTGTTTGAGTTCAAGCTCAAAGACGCGAATCTGAGAATCGCGTTTTTTGGCTAAAATGTCTTTATTGGTTCTTAAGATTTGCTTATTGAGTTCTGCATCCAGTTCTCTTATTTTTTGATTAAGCTTGGATTGGATGTCCTCAACAAGAGCAGGAGACTCGGCCATAGAGGCTTCTTCACGAGCGACCTTAGTCAGTTCGTTTTTCTCTTTTTGAAGGGCTTCCTTGTAGGAAGAAAGCTTGCTGTTTAAGACCGTGATGGCTTCGTGGCCTTCGTGAATCATTTTGGCTTTTCGTTCTTCGAATTTTTCTTTTTGTGCATCAAACACATGATTGAGTGCGTTAAACTTTTCGGTATAGGCATTAAGTGCTGTATTTAAGGTGACCTGATACTCATCTTTGAGCGCTTGAATGCTGTTTTCAGTTGGTTTAATCGCTTCTGTGAAAACCGCTTTTTTCTTAGAAACCGCTTGATTGTATTTTTTCGTGATCTCACTGATTTTTTTATTGATAGAAATCGATAATTTAGAGTAATTGGTCTTGATGGAAACATAGTTCTCATCATGAAGATCCGTTTCTATTTTTTGAGTTTGAGCAATTTCCTCTTTTTGCTCGGTAAACATCGCGTTTTCTTGAGAAAGACGGTGATCAAACGCCTGTTTTTTCTCTTCTAAAAGCAGTTGATTTTGTTCAATAGCAAGATGGTATTCTTTAACAATTTCTTCGGTCGTTTCAATGTATTTTTTACGGGCTTGTGCCATGATTTTTTGAATCGTTGCATTATCCCGTTGGTTGAGTTGAATCGCTTTTTGAATGTCACTTTCTGCGTGATCTCTATACGTCTGAATCTCTTTATCGATGTGCTCAATCATCAACTTTAAGGCTTTAGAGACTTCGGAAAGCTTCATTTGATCGTGTATTTTTCGGGTTTCAATAAGACGTTGTTGTTCGTTAACTTGCTCATTAAACGCTTTTTGGAGCGCATTCATTTGGTCAGCAAACGCTTTATGGGTCTCAATCATGTTGGCTTTAAAAAGTGTCAAAGAATCTTCTTTGGTTTTGTCAGATTGCAGAAGATTGGGTTCTAACGTGCGAAAAAGCGTGGCCATCTCTTTAAGAATGGGCACGTAGAGTTTATCCTCATGGAATATTTTCTTAAATTCTGCTTCAAAACTCTTCAAATCAATTCGGTTTTTGATAATGATCACGTCCTAGTTTTAATTATAACATAATGAAAGGTTTTCATAGAATTTGTGACTAAAAAATGCTATAATAACTTGAAACATGTAAAGGTACGGTAAAGCCAATGTACGCATATATCAAAGGAACGATTACCGAAATCAAACCCAGTTATCTGGTGATTGAAAATCAGCAGATTGGGTATTTGATTATCACCCCGAATCCTTATTCCTACGTTGTCGGAATGGAAACAATCATCTATATCCACCATTATGTCCGCGAAGATATGGATAACCTTTATGGATTCAAAACGGAACTGGGACGTGATTTGTTCATCAAACTGATCAGTGTCTCTGGCATTGGTCCAAAAAGCGCTTTGTCGCTGCTTGCGACAGATGCCATTCATGAAGTGATGTTGGCTATTGAAGAAGGAAACGTTAAGTTTTTAACGAAATTCCCTGGGATTGGCACGAAAAACGCACAGCAAATCATCTTAGATTTGAAGGGTAAACTCATTGTGGATGAAACCGATGAACTCCTACCAACGCAACGAAACGATGCAGAAGATGCGCTCTTGGCATTGGGTTATTCTAAAATTGAAATTAAACGTGTGATGAAGAAAGTGGATCTAGATCAATCGGTTGAAGACATGATTCGATCCGCTCTTAAATTACTGATGAAGTAGGTTGCTTATGTCAAAAGAACGCATCATCACAGCCATGTCCATTAAAGAGGATGAGGATCAGACGTTACGCCCCACACGCTTAGACCAATACGTCGGTCAACAGGATATCAAGGAAATGTTGGATATCTACATTAAAGCGGCACTTAAACGAAACGAAGCGTTGGACCATATCTTGCTTTATGGGCCACCGGGGTTAGGCAAAACAACGCTGGCTCAAATCATTGCGAATGAGATGAAGGTTGGGATTAAAATTACATCGGGTCCTGCCATTGAACGAAGCGGCGATTTAGCGGCTGTTTTAAGTTCATTAAACCCTGGTGATGTCTTGTTCATTGACGAAATTCATCGATTGCCCCGTTTTGTTGAAGAAGTGCTTTATTCTGCTATGGAAGATTATGTCTTGGATATCGTCATCGGCAAAGACCATGATTCCAGGTCCATTCGAATTGATTTGCCACCGTTTACGTTGATTGGAGCTACCACTCGATTTGGAGACTTATCGGCTCCATTAAGAGATCGCTTCGGTGTGGTTTTTAGATTATCCTATTATGAAGTAAGTGAACTTGAACAAATCGTTCGACGAACCGCTAACGTCTATCAACACACGATTGAACCGGATGCGGTGAACTCACTGGCTAAACGAAGCCGAGGAACCCCACGGATTGCTAACCGTCTATTTAGACGCGTTCGTGACTTTGCTGAGATCATCGGTGATGGCATCATCACGTCTCACATTACCCATCATGCATTATCCAAACTAGGCATTGATGAAGAAGGATTAGATCAAACCGATTACCGCTATTTAAGAAGCATCGTGAGCACCTTTGGTGGAGGACCGGTTGGCATTGAATCGATCGCAGCAACCATTTCTGAGGAAATCACAACCGTTGAAGACGTTTATGAACCTTATCTTCTTTTAGAAGGGTATATCAAACGAACCCCACGCGGACGAATGGCCACTAAAAAAACGTATGACGTGTTGGGTGTTCCCTATTATAAAGGACTATTTAACGATGAAAGTTAACGATTTTGATTTTAACTTACCTAAAAACCTCATCGCGCAACATCCACTGGAAAAACGCGATCATTCAAGACTGATGATCCTTAATCGTGAAAAAAAGACGATTGAGCATCATCATTTTTATGATATATTGGATGAACTAGATGCCAACGATGTCTTGGTCTTCAATAACACCAAGGTCATTCCTGCTCGATTAATCGGTCAAAAGGAAGATACGAAAGCCGTCATCGAAGTATTGTTGCTCAAGGAAGTTGAAAACGGATGGGAAGCCATGGTTAAACCCGCTCGCAGAGTTAAACTGGGCAGCGTTATTGTCTTTGGTGATCTTTTGCGTGCAGAATGCACCTTAGTTAAAGAAGATGGCATTCGCCATTTCAAAATGATTTATGAAGGGATTTTCTTAGAGGTTCTTGAACGATTGGGAACGTTACCACTTCCGCCTTATATCAAAGAAAAGTTGGTGGATCAAGCGCGTTATCAAACGGTTTATGCAAAAGATCCAGGCAGTGCTGCCGCACCAACAGCTGGGCTTCATTTCACCCATGAGTTGTTGGATAAGATCAAACAAAAAGGCCTTGACATGATTGAGATAACCCTCAATGTCGGACTTGGAACCTTTAAACCTGTTCAAGTGGATGATGTCGAACAACACATCATGCATGAAGAGCGTTATACCATCTCTTTAGAAAGCGCTAAAAGGCTTAATAAGGCTTTAGAAAACCAAAAGCGAATCATCTGTGTTGGCACCACTTCTTTGCGAACATTGGAAAGCAATTATCACCACGGGTTCCATGCAGGAACCTATGATACAGGCATCTTTATTTATCCCGGTTACCGGTTTAAAGTGGTCCACGCCTTACTGACAAATTTCCATCTTCCTAAGTCCACTTTAATCATGTTGGTGGCCTCATTTGCTGGCTTGGATTTCATCAAAGCAGCGTATCAAGAAGCCATTGATCAGCGTTATCGATTCTTTTCATTTGGCGATGCAATGTTGATAAAATGATTGAAAAAAAAGGAAATAATAGATATAATCTATTTGAGGTGTCCCTATGCCCATTGCTCTAAACCCGATTATCGGTTTGATTGCTATTGCTGTGTTATTCATCATCCTTATTGTTGTTTTGATTAAGATCAGACGTAAGAAACCAACAAAAAAGGAGAACACATTAGATCCTCGATGGATCAATGATCTTGTTTTGGCTTTAGGTGGTTTTGACAACATCCAAAAAATCGATCACGCCAATCAACGGGTTCGATGCACCTTGTCTGACATCCGTAAAGTGTCCCAACCCGCGTTGGAAACACTGAAAGTTCCAGCTGTTTTAACTGGAAAGCAATTGACACTCCTGATCAAAGGGAATCCTTCCTGGGTGGTTCAGGAAATCAACACCTTAAGAAATGAGGAATAATCGTATGGAAAAAAAATTCACGATTGTATCAGAATATGGCATCCATGCCAGACCGGCGACCAAGTTGGTCAATGTTGCTATGAGTTTTCAAGCCGATATTGAACTTTCCGCAATGGGTAAAACCATTAACCTTAAATCCATTATGGGATTGATGTCGTTGGGCATTTACAAAGGCGAGGAAATCACGTTAAACGTTTCAGGGATTGATGAAGATGAAGCAATGGAAGCGCTGACCGATTTTATCATCACCGAAGGCATGGGACGCATGCTTTGAACGTAAAGCAAACACAAGATGGCGGATACCGCCTTTTCTTGTCGGTTAACCCCACATGAGGCAAAAACGGATTAAAAACGCCACAAAAGAAGTCTTAAAAGCCCATGGGGTTATCGTTGAACCCACGCCTTTAGTGTTAAAACGAGAGAAGTGCTTTCTTGAAGTAGGAAGTGGTAAAGGGCAGTTCATTACCCAGCTTGCGCTTGATTTTCCATCGATTGATTTTGTGGCATTTGAAATGAACATCAACGTGTGCTATCGGATTATGGAAAAGAAAATCGCTTATGGATTAGATAATCTAACGATTGTGTTGGATCAAGCGGAACACCTCGAACAGTATTTACCAAAACAACGTGTTGATGCCATTTACCTTAACTTTTCAGACCCATGGCCAAAAGCAAAGCACCACAAAAGACGTTTAACGTACCCGACTTATCTTGCAATCTATCAAAACCTACTAAAACCTCGAGGAACGCTGCAACTGAGAACCGATCAACTGGCCTTTTTCCTCGATTCCATTGAATACATGAAACAAAACTTTGATATCCTTGAACGTTGGGACGATGTCCAACCTTCCCGTTACATGACAGAATACGAAGAAAAAAAGCGACAATTAGGTCCCATTTATCAAATCATAGGAAAGGTAACCCATATGATCAATCCCCTTTATAAAGATTTATTTGACTTACCTGGCATCGCAGGTTATGAGAAAAATGTTCGTCATTACATGCGTAAAACCATGGAGAAAATCCCTAACATCACCATTGAAACCGATAGGCTCGGTTCAATTTTTGCTGTTAAAAAGGCCAAAAATCCGAATGCACCCAAAGTGATGATTGCCGGTCACATGGATGAAGTCGGTCTCATGGTGGCCGGGATTACCGAACTTGGCATGATCAAAATGCAGCCCGTTGGCGGGTTGCCTGGTGAAGTCTTTGTCTCTCAAGTGCTGAATGTCTACACAAAATCAGGCATGATCAAAGGCGTCGTTGGTGCCATTCCTCCCCACATGCGAGTTGAACAAAAAACGACATTCGATGAACTATTGCTCGATATTGGCGCCAGTTCTAAAGAAGAGGCTAAGTCATTTGGAGTTGAACTCGGTGACATGATTCTTTTTGATAACGTGTTTTGCTATACCAAAAATCCTTACCGTTTGATTGCTAAAGGAATCGATAACCGGTACGGATGTGGACTCGCCTTAGAGACCATGGCCCATTTTGCTGAAAAAGAGCTTGATTTCACCTTGATCTGTGGTGCAACCGTTCAAGAAGAAGTGGGGTTAAGAGGTGCCGAAACAGCAACCAATTATTTCAAACCCGATCTCTTCATTGCGCTCGATGCATCCCCTGTGGGCGATTCGACCGATAAAGATTATATGGGTGGCTTAAACAAAGGCTTTTTAGTGCGAATATTTGACCCAAGAAACGTTATGCATCAAGGCTTGTTGCGTTATTTTGTTGATCTAGCGCAAAAAAAGGAAATCCCTTATCAGTATTTCACATCCAAAGGGGGGACCGATGCCGCCAAAGCATTGGATGCTAACCAAGGCATTCCAGCGACAACGATTGGTTTGCCCACCCGTTATATTCACTCAACAGCTAGCATGATGGATACACGCGATTTGGAATCCGCTCGTCAGATGGTTTATGCCATCATTAATGATTTAACACCTGAGAAAATCCAATCATTAAAGGACAGTAACGCATGATTAAAACACTGAACAACGGCGTTAAAATGCCTCTATTAGGACTAGGAACATTTATGGCTCCCGATGGAAAAGTGGCTTATGATGCGGTCTCTTATGCCTTATCCATCGGTTATCGGCATATTGACACTGCTCAAATGTATCAAAACGAAGAAAGTGTCGGTCAAGCGATTTTTGATTCTCAAATACCGCGATCTGAGATTTTTATCACCACCAAGCAACGGTATCATTCTTCGCTTGAAAACATGGAGGCCATGTTCCAAGATTCCTTGTCGAAACTCAAAACGGATTATATCGATTTGTATTTGATTCACTGGCCTAATCACGATAAAGCCATCAATCAACAATCCTGGTCGTTCTTTGAATCCCTTTATCAAAGAGGACTGGTTCGTGCCATTGGGGTTTCCAATTTTCAAAAACATCACCTGTTGGATCTTTACCAAACGGCTAAAATTAAACCCATGGTCAACCAAATTGAACTTCATCCGGGTCTGACTCAAGTGCCGATAAAAGCGTTCTTAGATCAAGAGGGCATCGCAATCGAATCCTATGGTCCGTTTATGAAAGGTGGCATCTTTGAAGGGATTTGGCAGGAAACCTTATCGAAGATTGCATCCAAACATCACGCCACCATCCCTCAAATCGTCATCGCATGGGGACTTGCTGAACAGATTATCATGATTCCTAAATCAGTCACCAAAGAGCGCATCTTGGAAAACTACTTGGCAAAAGATATAGTCTTAGCCAAAGAAGAAATCGCGTTAATTCACACGCTCAACCGCGGAAAAAGGGTTTATACAGATCCAGACAACTCTCCGTGGGGGCCTTATCGTATCTAGTCCCATTTTGGGACTTTTTTATTGCTTTTTGAGCCATTGTTTTGTATAATAAAGATGAACTTATGGGACCCATTGTGGCCTAAAAAGGAGAAAAATATGAGAATCAATTCGATCAAAGATTTAACGTTGACATCCGTTTTAACAGCGATTATGTTGGTAATGATCTTTGTTCCATTTTTGGGATTCATCCCACTTGGAGCGTTGAGCCTAACCTTGATACACATCCCTGTTTTGATTGGTGTTTTTTTGTTGCCGAGTCGCTACGCCATTTTCTTAGGATTCATGTTTGGGGCAGGTTCGTGGATCAGAGCCATCATTTTGCCGCAGACACCGATTGATCCAGCGTTTCAAAATCCATTAGTTTCGGTATTGCCACGGGTTTTATTTGTGATTGGTGCTATTTTACTGTTTAAACTCTTTAAATGGATAGAATCCAACGTCAAAAACTTCGACCGTTGGTTCTTTTTATTGGTTAGCATTTTGTCATCCCTTGTGCTTTATTATGGCTTTCAAGCCATTAGCGATCAAGTAGGCTGGACATTTGCCAGATGGGTTCCTTTTGTCATCATCGGCAGTGCCGTCTTAATTGAAACCTATCAAAACTTCATTAAAAACAAGAAGATTAACGAAATCATCTACCCCTCTGTTCTCTTGGTATCCACCATGTTTCATACCTTAATTGTGCTTTCTTCCTTAGTTATCTTCGAACAGCGCTTTTTAGTTGAAGAACTGTTGATTGAAGATTTCCTAGGTGTGATCTATGCCGTCGCCATGACCAACGGCATGTTGGAATCGTTATTAGCCGCGTTGATAGGTACCCCTATTATTCTTGCGCTTAAGCAACTAAAAAATCGAAACGAAATGAGTTGATTTCATGATTTTATTGTTTGATGTAGGCAACACCAACATTAGCATTGGCATCTCAGATGGCCAAGATATTTTAGAGACTTACCGCTTAAATACCGATGTCAGTAAAACCGCAGATGAGTATTATGTCCAGTTGAGAAACATCTTAGGTCAGCGCACCTTTGAAAAACTAGCGATTGCCTCGGTTGTTCCTAGGATCACAGAATCCTTAAAGGAGATTTCCAAAAGGTACTACTGGATTCCTCAACCTCTTTTGGTTGGCCCTGGAATCAAAACCGGCATCAACATAAAAACAGATCATCCACGCGAAGTAGGAGCGGACATCATCTGTGATGCAGCCGCGGTACTCAATCAACGGCCCCACCTTATCATTGACTTGGGAACCGCTAATAAATACATCTACATCAAAAACAAAACCATTTTAGGGGTTGTGATTACGCCAGGTGTCCATATTTCGATTAAAGCTTTGGTTGGAAATACGGCGCTTTTACCCGATATTGAGATTGAAGTCCCTAAAAAAGTGCTTGGAACCAATACCATCTCGTGTATGCAAAGCGGAGTTACCTATGGGGTAGCCGCTCAAGTCGATGGACTGATTGAGCGAATCAAAGAGGAAGTAAACGAATCATTTGACGTTATTTTGACAGGCGGTTTATCCTCTACTATCGCTCCGTTATGCCGTTATCCGATTTTTCGTGATCCCGATTGGGTATTAAAGGGGTTGCTCACGATTGTGAATAAAAACAGCGACTATTTTGAATAACCAGATTTCTGGTTATTTTTTTTGATAATTTTAGTATAATAAAAATAGGGTGATGACATGAACTATCTCGATAAATACCATTTTTGGTTAAACCAAACCCAACTCGATCTTGAAATACGCAGTGAACTTGATTCCATGACCGATGAGCAAATCAAAGAAGCTTTTTTTGATGACATCGCGTTTGGAACCGGTGGATTAAGAGGGCTTTTGGGTGCTGGAACCATGCGCATTAACATCTATACGATTCGGAAAGCCACGTTGGGGTTTGCTCGCTATTTAAACCAATTAGAGCCTTCTCCACGGGTTGCGATTAGCTACGATAACCGTCGCTATTCGAAACGTTTTGCCAAAGAAGCCGCCATGGTCATGGCCGCCTCAGGTATCCGGGTTTTTCTTTTTGAAGCCATGCGTCCAACACCGATGCTTTCTTTTGCTGTCCGTCATTTTCAATGCTCTGGTGGCATCATGATTACTGCATCCCATAATCCAAAGGATTATAATGGGTATAAGGTTTACGATAAAACCGGTGCTCAATTAAACCTTAACGCAGCCGATCAAGTGATTGAGGCTATTTCAAAAATTGATAACCCGTTTCAAATCGCTTCTTTGGACAATCATTTGATTGAAACGATTGATGTATCTTTTGATGCGCTTTATCTTGCAGAGGTTAAGAAGATTCAAGTGCATGATGAACCCAAAATCATCAAAATGGTTTATTCCCCACTTCATGGAACCGGAAACAAGGTGATTCCTGAACTCTTAAAAGAGGCTGGGTATTCGCTATTTTGCACCGCTAACCAAATGATCGAAGATCCCTTTTTCAGTCATGCAGCGTCTTCAAATCCAGAAGAAGCGTTGGCCTATCGACCATCCATTGAACTGGCTCGAAACGTTTCAGCGGATATCGTGATGATCACCGACCCAGATGCTGATCGTTTAGGGATTGCTGTCTGGCATGAGGGGGACTATGTTCTTTTAAGTGGCAATCAAACCGCTGCCATCGAACTTTATTATCTCTTGAGTGAAAAAAAGAAAAAAGGAACCTTACCGCCTAAAGGTTTTGTCTATACCACCAACGTCACCACTGAACTCATTAACACCCTTGCCACCGCTTATGGCATGGATGTTGTGATTACTTTAACGGGCTTTAAATTCATTGGCGATATGGCTGAACGCAATCAAGCCATTGCCCCTTATATCTTTGGTGCTGAAGAGTCTTATGGCAGTCTCATCAGCGACTTTGTCCGTGATAAGGATGCCGTTCAAGCTGTTTATTTGTTGGCTGAGATTGCGAACCATTTAAAACATCAAGGATTGACTCTCATCGATTACCTCAATCAGATTTATGAACAATTTGGTTATTATCATGAAGAAACGCTGAGCCTAACCATGCCAGGACTACAAGGGCTCAAAGACATCGAAAAGATCATGACTCACTTTAGGCATCATCCCCCTCAACTAAGCCGTCTTAACTTAATGGCTTTTGATGATGTCATGCATCAAAAGCGTTATCGCGATGGAATCGTTGAAGACTTGCATCTTCCTTCATCCAATGTTTTAAAATACTATTATGATGAAAAGACCTGGTTAACTTTTAGACCCTCTGGAACAGAACCTAAAATCAAGATCTATTTTGGAACCCAAGGGTCATCCATGGAAGAAGCCAAAAACCGAATCAATCGTTATAAAAAAACCATTGAATCCGAGATTCAATCCCTTTAGGAGGAAAAAAATGATTCAAAACCGCAGAGAAGCCTATTTGAAGAAGGTTTCCAATCAAAGCTTATCGTTGTTTTTTTCAGGTCATAGCGCGTTAAAGTCTGCTGATCAGCATTATCCTTTCACTGTCAACCGCAATTTCTTTTATTTGACAGGCATCGATATTGAAAACGCAGCCTTGTTGCTAGCAAAAGGAGCAGATCGAAACGATGCTTATCTTTTTATTGAAAAAGTTGATCCCGTCAAGGCTTTATGGGATGGGGCTGGCCTAAGTTTCGAAGATGCAAGTCAAATCGCGTCGATTGATCTTAAAAACATCAAACCGATATCCGAATTAGACGGGTTTATTGCACAACTTTTGACCACCTCTAGACGGGCTATTTATGGGACCATCGAAAGCATCTATTTTGATTTGGAACGCTTAAATCATCTGGCGATGGATACGTATCCCATTCAATACAGCAAGTCGTTGTTGCAGCTTTACCCTTTCATTACCATCAAGACCAATCAAATGCTGATGGCTGAACTTAGAATGAGCAAAGACGCAATAGAAATCGATGCCATTCAAAAAGCCATTGCGATCACAGAAAAAGGATTGAATCGCATCATGGCTCACCTTTCAGTTCATGAACATGAACATCAAATCGAGGCTGAGTTTAATTATGCATTGAACTTGAATCAATCCATTCCTGCTTTTAACACCATCATCGCATCCGGGAAGAACGCGACCGTGCTTCATTACGTTCAAAACAATGCTCCGCTGAATAAAGAAGGGCTTTTGTTGTGTGATTTAGGGGCATCCTACGGCAATTACCATGCCGATATCACACGAACATACCCTGTTTCAGGTCGCTTCACTGAACGAGAACGGGCCATTTATAGCGTCGTTTTGGAAGCGAATAAAAAGACCATTGAAGCTTTGAAGCCCGGAATGACCCACAAAGAATTCAACGATTGTGCAAAAGCCATCTTAATTGATGGAGCCAAAAAACTCGGTTTAATCGAACAAGACGATGAAATCCAAAAGTATTACTATCATGGCGTCGGCCATTACCTCGGGTTGGATGTGCATGATGTAGGAAACTATAGTCTTCCTATTCCAGAAGGGGCCGTCATTACCGTTGAACCCGGGCTTTATATTGCCGAAGAAGGCATTGGCATTCGCATCGAAGACGATGTTTTGGTGACTCAAGAGGGTCCCGTTAATCTTTCCTCTTCCATCATTAAAGAAATCGATGAGATAGAAGCCTTCCTTCAAAAAAGTAAAACCCCCTAATCGTTTACCGATACAGCCGTATCGGTTTTTTTTTGCTCTTTTCAAGTAAATCAACACATCGTTACCTAAGATAAGTTAGGAGGTTATCTTATGAAACTCATCTGGTTTGTTCTTTGGTTTTTGGTGATGCTTTTGTTTTGGGTTCATCCCATTGAAGCCAACGCATCCTATAAAACGTATGAAAGCCTCGAAATGGCCCACGGAAAACTATTGGATCAGTTCACTCAAGAAGATTATGATCGCTATTACCCCATCGTTGATCAACGAAAATTCATGGGATGGAATGTGCATAAGGTCCATGAGAATGTGAAAGTGAGTTATACCACACAAACACTCTTTTCCTATTATAACGATGGCTTTACTCCAATAGATTATCAGTATAAATTTGATCGAAAAGAAACATCAAAAATCGGCGTATCGGCCACAGGAACCATCTCGGTCAAGCATCAAAAAGCGGATAAAATCTTTAAAAACAATTTGGATGGTTCTTTGAAATTGTCGAGCGATTTTCAACGAACCACTGAAGAAAAAGAGTCGATTTCAATGTCACTCAAAGTTGACCCAGGCACGCAAGTGGATCTATACATTTATGGTGAGGGTCGGATCACCAATGGTGTGGCTTGTCGTTATTTCTTTTTTGTGAAAATGGATCGAGGGGGCTTTGAAATTTTCATCATCACCACTCAATATCAGCGATTGGAGAAAAAAAGAATATGATGCGACTCATGTTTTATGTTTTATCGCTTATGCTCTTAGCATCCTTGATTTGGATATTTCAAAACAATCATCCAAAGATGGAACCGATTGGTTTAACTCTACAAAGGGATTACCTTTATCTCGATGGAGACGCCATCATGGAAGTGGATCTTTTCATCAATCAGAAAGACCATCCTTTGATTCACCTTGAGTATCACTTGGCGTCGTATCTGATGGATGTCAATCAAACAAAGCGTCTTGAACTTTCGTTATTGGGGATTGAAAAAACACATGAAGAGCGGTATTTGAACATGGCCTTTCATGCGTTTCGTTTGCGTTTTTTATTGCCTGAGTTTAATCAAACGTATGTGATGGAAGATGCTTTTCTCAATCTACATTTGGCATCAAATAAGACGTACACATTTTCAGTTGGAAGACTTCATGTATTCTCAAAGAAGCCTAACGCTGAATCCATGATTTGGACGGCATTATCCGGATCAAAAAAACCGTTTAGTTATCATTCAAGGCTTCATGAAATCACGGTCAAATTTGAACAGATGCCTGTGGCTATCGCATCGATCGATGTTGGATTCAATCAGTATGCGTCATTTTGGATCCAGGAAAACACACTGACGATCCAACTTCCCGATGAACCCTTTTTAAGAAATGCCATGCCCTTTATCATTCACTTTGAAAACGGAGAACGGGTTTTATTTGAACGGTTTATCTATTTTCATGATTATCAACTTTTAAAAGAAAGCGGCCCTTTGGTCAATCTCTATGCACTGGATTGAGTTAATTAATGTCGAAAAAAGGTTTTTAAATCACACGTTCAATCTCTGTGTTGAACCCAAAGATTTCATCTTAGTCACTGGATCAAATGGGTCTGGCAAGACCACTCTGATTTATTTGTTAGTGGGATTTATCCGTCCAGATCGGGGTCAAATCAAGCAAAAGAAGATCAAGATTGGTTACTGTCCTGAACGGGTGATTTTGCCGCGGTATATCAAAGTATATGAGTATTTATCAACGCTTGCTAAAGTCAAAAAAGCTCCCTTGGATCAGCAACTGCTTGCCCTATTTCAGATACCCTTGAATCAATCGATTCATTACCTTTCCAAAGGAAACATGCAAAAAGTAGCCCTTTTGATTGCCTTTATGGGAAATCCAGATTTGATTATTCTCGATGAACCATTTACCGGTTTAGATATCGATAGTCAAATCAAGTTTGCCGATTATTTAAAGGTAAAACAAGGCCAGGGAAAAAGCATTATGATCTCCACGCACCAACCTCAGTTTTTGGAACATTTAGCGAATAAGAGGATCGATTTATGATGGCGTTGTGGTGGTTGACGTTATACCCTAAGACGCGAAGGGTGATGTTCCACCTTATTCTGATTTTTCTAGGTTTTTTGTTTTATCTTGTGATGAAAGACCTGCACGATCCAACGGGATTAACTCCATATTGGGTTCAACGAAATCACATGATCTCAATGACAGAGTTTATCCGTTTTTTATCCCTGCAAACGATGTTAGTTTTCCATTTGATGGATTCTAAAGACCGTGCCATAAAACCCTTAATGGGGTACATTGGAAAAGAAAGATACTTGTTTTCAAAAACGGTCATCGACAGTTTTTTGATGATCTATGGTCTCTTAGTTTTAATGTTTTTCCTACAAGTTTTGATGGTGGTGATGACGGGGTTTTTCTACTTTTCATGGTCAAGCGCGGTAGACTTTCTTTTAGATGGGCTCATTTGTATGGTGCTTTATTTGGTTTTTTACCATCAGAACCATACGTTTAGTCTTCTTTTGGTCACAACAGGCCTTTGGGTGCTTGCTTTAATCGTATCGGATTTTAACCTCCATGAACTCTATTATGTCTTGCCACTTTCGCATTTAAACCCTAAGGAACATCAGTTGGATGGGCTATATCGGCTTTGGTATGTGGCAACAGGCATTTGGGTATACGCTATCAAATCATGGTTAGCAAAGATTTCCATTTAAATGGGTTGACATCGAGATGAAATATGGTATAATCATTATGGTTTTCAAGTGGAAAGAAGAGCTACCCTCTCGCCTGATGGACGAATTCATAGGCAAAATGTCACAATCTAACGATTTTTTGACATCAAAGTGGGTACACCTGTACGCACTTTTTCTTTTCATGATATTCCAAAGAAATGGAGGTGAACTACATTAAGCAAATCAAGCCAAAATCAAATGATTTAGTCAACGAAACGATTCCAAACGTCGAACTAAGAGTCATCGATGATGAAGGCAACCAACTCGGCATTCTGCCTAAGCGCAAAGCTCTTGAACTGGCTTTCCAAAAAGAGCTTGATCTTGTCGTTGTCTCGCCAGACAGCAAGCCCATGGTTGCAAAATTCATGGACTACTCCAAGCACAAGTACGAGTTGCAACGCAAACTGCGTGAAATCAAGAAAAACCAAGTCATTGTCGATATCAAAGAAGTTCGATTGAGTCCCACGATTGATAAGCATGATTTTGATACTAAACTCAAGCAAGCGTTTAAGTTTCTTGAGAAAGGCGACAAAGTCAAAATTACCATTCGTCTCTTCGGACGCATGATCACACACAGTGATGTTGGAATGAACGTGATCAACCGTTTCATTGAACAAATCGGATCCAAGGGAACTGTTGAAAGCAAACCCAGATTAGATGGCAGACATTTAATTGCCATGATCGCACCGAATAAAACTTAGAAAGAAGGACATACAACATGCCAAAACAAAAGACACATAGTGGCTTAAAGAAAAGAATCAAAGTCACTGGCACTGGCAAACTTATGAGAGGCCATGCCTATAAAAACCATTTAGCCGCATCAAAAACAACCAAACAAAACAGACAATTAAGAGGGGAAACCATGGTGAGTGATTCCGACAAGAAACGCATCAAGCCATTGATTTCCAATCTGATGTAAGAGGAGGAACGAACTATGCCAAGAGTTAAAGGCGGAACCACAACTAGACAACGCCGCAAGAAGATATTGAAGTTAGCCAAAGGATATTTTGGATCGAAGCGTACCCTCTATCGTACGGCACACGAACAAGTCATGCGTTCACTGGCTTATGCTTACAGAGACCGTAAACAAAGAAAAAGAGAATTCAGAAAGCTTTGGATTCAACGGATCAATGCAGCCGCTAAGTTAAACGATATGAAGTATTCACGATTGATTCACGGGTTGGCGCTTGCAAACATCGAAATCAACCGTAAGATGTTGGCCGACCTTGCTGTCAGCAACCCTGATGCGTTTAAAGCGTATTGCGATGTTGCCAAAAAGGCCATTCAATCAAAATAAAGGTTAAAAGACCAAGGGCATCCTTGGTTTTTTTTATGAACTTGTAAGCAATCGAAAAAGCAAAAAGAGTGGCAATTTAAGCCAAAACCCGGTATAATGAGTATAGATAAGAGGACCCCACATGAAACGTAGAATTGCCATCGCCGGCGCCTTGACCATCTTAATCTTCATCGCCATGCCCATCGCCTTGATTCTTTTAAACATGAGAGGCCAAGGTATTTTCATGATTAGTGCCATCCTGTCTTTGGTCATGGTGGGTATTTATGTGTTTGGCGGACTTCCTAAGCTCATCATTGCTACGATTTATGGCGTCTTTACGGCACTCTTTTTGTTTATACTCACTAGACCTTATCATTTGCCCATTATTATCATTGGAACCCTTCTTTATGTTCTTAATCCCTTATCCAGTTTTCAAACGTATTTGGAAAACAAACTGAACAAAGAAGATGTGCTGCCAATTCGCATAAGCATTCGAGGATCTTATTGGCCGTTTTATGCGTATCGTAAGGAAATGAAGAATTATTACCATTTGCCACAGGCTCGAAAGCTCTACACCCAAAAATGGTATTTGCATTTACGTCAGCTTACGACGTTGTCCTTGGTTTTTCTTGGAACGTTTATTTTTATCTTAGGGATTAATTTTATTGCAAACACCTTAGAGGATTTTAACTGGTATAATTTTTTTGTCTTTTATACCGTTATCATTCTGTTCATCATGGCTTGGCTTTCTTACAAGAAAGGATTCACCTCAACGTTTAGGACCTTGGTTTTATCGTTGTTTCCCACGATTATCTATTTGGTGTTCATGTCCAATTTCACATGGCCCATCAAGTGGATTATTGCGTCTTCCGTATTTGTAATCGGAATTGTGGTAAGCATCATTGAACTGGTGAAGTTCTATCATCGTGCGGTTTATGATAGCTACCACTATTATGACGTCGATCAACAACGCGAAGTCTTTGCTAACGCCCTCTTTGAGTCGTTGGTCTATAATGAACCGTATTGCTTATCGGGCTACTTTAAAATTAAGGTAAAATTAACAACATTTCAAAAACATTTCCAAGATATTTTGGTCTACAGCAACTACTTTAGAATCATTATTACTGCTTATTCTTACGGTCAAGAGATGGTTCATCTCTACGCTGATTTTCACCGAAACGGTCACAAACGTGCTGAAAAGTTTAAAACTTACCTTGAAGCTAAGTTCAATATATCGATTCCTATGGACCTGAAAGATGATCCGGATAAAACCTTATATGAGAAAAATTTTTTCCATCGTCCAGGGTATATTATCGCTAGAGCACAAAGCCTAGCGAATCTATTGAAGGAACTGGAAATCAAAACCAAAATCATGATCTCAATGATTGTTTATTTCGAATTAGAAGATGAACTTGAAGCCTTCTCTGAGGAGTTTGATGTTGTTCCGTTAGAGTCGCTTTCAGAAGAGGATTACTTGACTGTGCGTGTCGATATTCCCTCCCTCAATGTGGATTACATGATTGAAGCGAAGATCCGAGAAGTTTTACTGGCCTTGATGGTCCACCACGGCAAGTTTGTTAGAATTAATGTTTACTACAGTTGAGAAATGGCTTATTTTTGATTGAATAAAAAAGACGCATGCGAGCATGCGTTTTTCATTAAAAGCCCGATGCCTTGACAAATTAGGGATATCATGATAATTTGAAGGTGAACCTAGAGAGCCGCCGTGGAACCCAAACCATTGTTAAAGCTATCAAACATTGAGGGCGTGAACTGCAATTTGCGGATTCCCGATGCAATGACAAGTAGATGGCAATTGTTGAACATACTATGTTCTCACAGCTTTCTAGGCTTTTTTTTATGCCCCGTTTATGATATACTAAGGTCAAATGCAAGAGATGAGGTTAGCCATGAAAAACGAATATCAATTTTTAAAAGATTTGACCCTTTTACCCGGTGTCCCTGCTCAAGAGAAGCTCGTCAACCGGTTTTTGAAAAATGCCATTACCCCTTTAGTTGATCAATTGGAAAAAGACCATCTCGGTTCACTCATTGGCATCAAAGGAACCGATGGACCTAGAGTCATGATCGCCGGTCATATGGACGAAATAGGACTGATGGTCACTCAAATTACCAAAGAAGGCTTTGTTAAGTTTCAAACGTTAGGCGGTTGGTTTTCACAAGTCATGCTCGCCCAAGTGTGGGACATCCATACGAAAAACGGCATCGTCCCAGCCATCACAGGCGTTAAGCCGCCGCATATCATTCCAGCGGATAAACGCAATGTGGCGATTGCGATTGATACGATGTTTTTAGATCTCGGAGTTGCTTCAAAGGAAGAGGCAGAAGCGCTTGGGGTTGAACCCGGTAACATGATTGTGCCTAGAAGCGAATTTATTGTTATGGGAAATGAAAAATACCTGATGAGCAAAGCGTGGGATAACCGCCTGGGAAGTGCTGTTGTAGTTGAAGTCCTCAGACAAATCGGTGATCATCCAAACACGCTATATGGTGCTTTTACCGTTCAAGAGGAAGTCGGTGTTCGCGGAGCGAAAACCAGCGCTTATGTGGTGGAACCTGAAGTAGCGATTGCGGTTGATGTCGGAATTGCAAACGATGTTCCTGGTGGTGAACCGCAAGAACAGTCACTTGGAAAAGGACCTCAGATTCTTCTATACGATGGCGGACTCGTTCCACATCAAGGGTTAAGAAAGTTTATGATCGAGGTGGCCAAAGAAGCCCAAATTCCTTATCAGGAAGCGGTGATTACAGGAGGCGGGACAGATGCCGCTAAAATGCATTTAAATGCGAAAGGCGCGATTGCAGTGTCCTTGTGCATCCCAACTCGCTATATCCACTCCCATACTGGGATCATCCACTACGATGATTATCAGAACACCATCAAGCTTTTGGTGGAAGTCATTCGTCGTTTAGACCGCAAAAAAGTAGACGAACTCATCCATGATGGAATTGAATGATGCCAATCGGCATCTTTTTTTTTGCGCAAATTTCTTGAAGAAGACACAGGGAAAATGTATAATACAGTTGAACGACCATTCAACTAAGAAAGAGGTGGTATCATGGGCACATGCGATACCCATTGCCAATGCACGTTGTTTCATCAAGATGCTATTAAACGAACGCAAACGGCCATGAAGTCGGATCAAGAGTATCGGAAATTAAATGAGCTCTATGCTGTTTTTTCCGATTTGACACGAATCAAAATTCTCGATGCTGTATCGTCTGAGAAACACTGTGTATGTGATTTAGCCCACATGCTCAACGTTTCAAAAAGCGCGATCTCCCATCAAATGAAAAAACTAAAAAAACTAAAACTCGTCTCTTCTGAAAAAAAGGGGAAGATGGTTTATTATTTCGCTAAAAACACGTTTTCTAACCGTCTTGTCCAACTCGGTATAGACCATTTAAAAGGAGCTTCTTATGATCAGACAAACCATCAAAGTCTCTAACATTACGTGCACCCAATGTGCCAAGTCAATTGAAACCTATTTTGAACCGATGGAAGCCATCACCGCTAAAGTCTTAGTGACATCGAAAAAAGTGGTGTTCCAATACGATGAATCCCGTTACACGACCGACCAAATTGCCAACCACTTAAGAATCATAGGTTATTATCCAATTCTAAACCAAGAAGAACAAGAAAAAGCGAAACGAAAAGATCAAATTGAACTGATTATCGCTGGAATTTTGACCTTCCCGTTGCTTTGGACTATGTTTGTCCATTTGGGCATTCCCCTGTATGTTCCGCCCATTCTCATGGATGGTTACGTTCAATGGATATTAACGACCCCTATCTTGTTTTACATTGGACGTCGGTTTTTCATTCAAACCTATCATCAAATTCGAAAACGCAATCTTGGAATGGACACCTTGGTGGCTCTTGGAACCACCTCAGCTTATCTTTATTCCATCATCACGACCTTAAGCCATGAACCCCTTCATGGGCATATGCCGGATTTGTATTTTGAGACGACTGCTGTCATTATTTTCATGGTTTTACTGGGCAATTACTTTGAAAACCGTGTCAAAGAAAAAACATCGAATGAACTCCAATCGTTAATCAGCCTATCCGCAAAAGAAGCCCGGATTCGAAAAGATGGTCAAGATCAAATGGTCCCTATCGATGATGTTAACCCTCATGATTTAATGATTGTCTTAGCCAATGAAAAAATCCCGCTTGATGGCATCATTAAAAAAGGGATGAGTTATATCGATGAATCCATGATTACCGGAGAACCCATGCCACGGCTAAAAGAACCCGGCATGAACGTCATCGGCTCAACCTTTAACACCATCGACACATTGGAAATCGAAGTGACCGCCACTGGAAGCGACACCGTTTTATCCGCCATTATAAAAACCGTTGAAGATACCGCGTTGATTAAACCCAAAGCCCAACGGGTAGCCGATCGAATTGCCCAATTGTTCGTTCCTGTTGTGGTGACCATCAGTTTACTTGTTTTCATCACATGGTATTTCTTTATCAATGGACAACAGGACTTAAGTGTTGCTTTTGGCCCGGCGATCGCTGTTTTAGTCATCAGTTGTCCGTGTGCCTTAGGGTTGGCAACCCCCACCTCTATTTCGGTAGGAAGCGGCATCGCATTTAAACAAGGCATCCTGTATAAAGGAGGCGAATTCTTCGAAATCGCCAATAAAATTACAGCGATTGCGTTTGATAAAACCGGTACCCTGACACAAGGAGAGCCCGAGATGTCTGACTTTATCGGTGATGCGTCCACTTTAGCCTTTAGTGCCTCTTTAGAAGTTCATTCCAATCACCCGATTGCTAAAGCCATTACAAACGCTTACCATGGCGACTATTTGCCTGTTTCAGATTTCAAAGTGATGATTGGTCAAGGCATTTACGGCATCGTTTCAGGTCATCCCGTTTATGTTGGAAGTTTAAACTTAATCAAAGAACTTGGGCTGACACCTCCCATGGATTATGAACCTTATCTTAATCAAGGAAAGACCGTTTTCTTTACCGTAATCGACCAGGTATTAGTCAATATGATTGCAATCACCGATCCCATTAAAGAAACGGCGAAGCCGGTTATTCAAGAACTAAAAAGACGAGGAATTACCCCTTTCATGATTACCGGAGACCAGGAAAAAACAGCTCGCTTCATTGCATCCCAACTTGGCATTGAGCATGTCTATTATGAAGTTCTTCCCCATGAAAAGGCGCAAACGATTGAAAAAATTCAACAGCAATCCCATGTGGTCGCCTTTGTTGGCGATGGCATCAATGACGCTCCAGCTCTTAAGATGGCCGATGTGGGTTTTGCAGTCGGTAGCGGATCAGATATTGCAATTGACACCTCCGATGTCACGTTAATGTCATCGGATTTAGGACTGGTTATTAAAGCGATTGATTTATCGCTAGCTACACTTAGAAACATCTACCTCAATTTCTTTTGGGCATTCGCCTACAACATCGTGATGATCCCCTTAGCCGCGATTGGCTTACTCAATCCATCTTTAGCAGGGATTGGCATGGGGTTTTCCAGCATTATGGTGGTCTTAAACGCATTAAGCTTAAACTTATTCAAATTCAAACCCATCCCCAAGGAGGAAAAACATGAACATCAAAGTCGCTGACATGAACTGCAACCATTGCGTCATGTCGATTCAAAAAGCCCTGATTCTTAATCAAATCAAAGGCCAAGTTGATTTAGCTACCAAAACCGTCAAGGTGGCTGAACAGGACCTTGAGAAGGCCATTGCTGTTATCAAACAAGCAGGATTCTCACCAGAAAAATGAGGATTACGGGCGGTCGTTTTCGAGGAAGACACCTTAAGCGCGTCGAAAAGCCAACCACCCGTGAAACAGCCGATATGGTTAAGTTGGCTGTTTTCAACATGCTTGGTCCATTGGATGGTGTTGTCTTGGACTTATTTGCAGGAAGCGGAGCTTACGGCATAGAAGCCCTCTCAAGAGGGGCACATAAAGCGGTTCTCATCGACCATGATCGAGACGCGATTGATGTGATTAAAGCAAACATAGCGGGATTAAATCTCCTCGATCAAACCCTTGTCCTAAACATGGACGCTTTTTCCTATATGCAATCCCGTCCACTAGACACGTTTGATCTGGTCTTTTTGGATCCGCCTTATGCGTTACCCATCGATCAACACCTCTTGGAACCCTTAGTTCAACTGACCCATCCATCGTCACGTGTTGTCTGTGAGACTGATAAGAAAAGGGTGATGCCAGAACAGATTGGACCATGGGAAAAAATCAAAGACAAGACCTATGGCATTAAACGCATTACATTTTATCAAAGAAGCCTCGATTAGAGGTTTTTTTATTTATAGTCCCATTTAGAATGTTTATAACATCCTTTTACACAAGCCAAAAGAGTTGGTATAATTTGAGTGCTTCGAGGTGATGAAAATGAAAACAATGGATGAAAATCAAACCCTATATCACATGGTCAATCAATATCCCGAACTGGTGGATATCTTGGTTCAGATCGGATTTAAAGATGTCAAGCAACCTGCACTTCTTAACACGGTCGGAAAAATCATGACCTTAAAAAAAGGAGCCAAGTTGAAAGGCATTCCATATCAAAAAATCAAAGAACACCTTAAAGAAGCCGGTTATTGCATAAAGGAGGAAAACCACCATGAGTGAAATGATCAATAACTCAAAAGTAAGACAAGAAAAACTAAAGGAAATCATTCGTGCCATCCACGATGGTATGCCGCTTGAAGAAGCTAAAGCAGCCTTCAAAGAACACTTTGATCACGTTTCGACTGCTGAAATCAGTCAGATGGAACAAGCATTAATCAAAGAGGGCATGGGCATTGATGAAATTCAAAGACTGTGCGATGTGCATGCCGCCTTATTTGAAGGCTCCATTTCAGATATTCATAAAGCCAACGATTTAACAGAAATCAAAGGGCATCCGGTTTGGGTCTTTCTCGATGAAAACAAACGGATTTCAGCGATCATCGAAGATGAAATTAGGCCATTTTTATCACAAAAAGGCAAGTCAGCTGAATTGATGCTTCGCGTCGGTTTAGACCGACTGATGGAAATCGATAAGCATTATGCCCGAAAAGAACATGTGTTTTTCCCTTATTTAGAAAAGAAGGGAATCGATGGCCCCCCTAAAGTCATGTGGGCGAAAGATGATGAAATTCGAACCTTGCTAAAGGAAGCCTCTCATCTGCTTTCTACTGTGGATCATAACCCTGATGAAACCTATCAAAAAATTGACGAAGCATTGACACAAGTGACGGATATGATTGTTAAAGAAAACCATATCCTTATTCCTTTGTTGATGGAAACACTGGGATTTTTTGATTGGGTAATCATCGACCAAGCGCAAGAAGAAATGGGCTTCTTTTTAGAACGTCCCGATGCCCGCTGGACCGATCAAACCGAACCCAATCAAAAACCGTCTCATCTTGCCCCTGGTGATGTTCAGTTGGATTGTGGCCTTTTACCCCAAGAAACGTTATCGTTCATGCTAAACGCCTTGCCGTTTGATATGACGTTTGTGGATGCCAATGGGCATGTCAAGTATTTCACCCAAGGCAAGGAACGAATCTTTGATCGCCCTAAGACCATTTTGGGTCGCCATGTTAGCATGTGTCACCCGCCTCAAAGTGTTCATATCGTTGAAACCATTATTGAATCCTTTCGAAGCGGAAAAAAGGATCATGAAGATTTTTGGATTCCTTTTATGGATAAATTTGTTCACATCCGTTACTTTGCCGTAAGAGACCATAATCAAACGTATTTAGGAACACTAGAAGTGACCCAAGACATTAAGCCTATTCGTGATCTAGAAGGGCAGAAACGGTTGATTGGGGATTAGTCATGCGTTTCATACTTGTTATGTTGGGTGTTGTTACGCTGGGATTAGGGCTCTTAGGCATCGTGCTTCCTGTGCTACCAACGACACCGTTTCTTTTATTAACCTGCTATTTTTGGGCGAAAGGTTCCAAACGGTTTCATACGTGGTTCATCCATACAAAAATCTATCAAAAATACTTGCATCAATTTATTGAAAACAAAACAATGACCAAGAAACAAAAATGGTCATTGATGCTTTTTGTGGACACCATCTTATTGATTTCTTTTCTTATGGTCCCCTTGCTTTGGGTCCGAATCGGTTTGGTGGTTATCCTTATCCTAAAGTATATCTATTTTCAAACACAAGTTAACGTCGTCTAAACGAAGCCATTAACGAATCACTTGGTTTTTTAAGATGACACATTCTTTTCCTGTTTGTTTAATGGTCATCATACGATAATGGTATTTTTCAAACCGGGATAAATGCGCTTCATAAGGAAGAGAAGTCAAGGCACGAACCGGTTGACCTATCATGCTGATTTCGTCTTTAGTCGCCAACCAATAGAGATAATGCATTTCTTGTTTTTGCTCGTCATTGATGAAACGGACTTCACCGATTTTGTCGATGATGTAGCGATCATCTTTGAAAAAATCCTGAATCACCACTTTTCTCTTTTCTTTGGGTATTTCATAGGTAAAAAGACGAATCACTTCTTTTCCAACGAGTAGAATCACCAGTCTACGATCAATTTTAAGTTCTTGAAGCACAGCGAACACAAAAATGGATACCAATAAAGACGATCCAATTAAGCCTAAAATCCTCCAATATCCATCGAGTTGAACGATTGAAAATGCTAAAAGTCCGACCGCACCAATGCTATTGAAAATCGCCAAGTTGACAAACGCTTTGGTGTATATATCGGTGGTGAATCGGTTCATTTTCTTTTGACCCACTCGCACGTTTTGAAAGTATCCACTGTAGATGAGCAGCAGAACAAACGCGAGGATGGGAGGAATAAGAACTTGTGCATATTGAACCAGCATGGTTGGGTTGTTCCATTCGGGTTTGGATTGAAGAATTCCTGAAATCTGAGAAAACAGCATCATAAAGAAAGCAATAAGAGGGGCCGTCATGTTCTTGCGGAAAACGTGGTATAAAGCAAAAAAAACAAAGAAAAAAAACAACGAATTGCTTAAAATATTGATCACATTCATAACATTCTCCTCAACTTCGATTAGGTTCATTATACCCATGAAAGAAATTAATGTCAATGTTTGTTAATTCGCTTGTTTTTTGCTTAGCAATCAAGTAAAATAAATTTAGCAAGAGAGGTGGACAATCATGACAATTCCAATTTGGGGCTTTATTTTAACAATCGTAGGGGTGTTACTCGTCGGCTTAATCGTAGGTTTTTTCGCCGCACGCGCCTATTTTAAACGGTACTTAGAAAAGAATCCTCCATTAAATGAGAAAATGATCCGTGAAATGATGAGACAGATGGGAAGAACCCCTTCAGAAAAACAAGTTCGTCAAATCATGGCATCCATGAATCAGTATAAATAATAAAAGACATGATTTCATGTCTTTTTTCATTTTAAGGAGAAGATGATGAAGAAAAAAATCATCCTGGGAATTCACCAGTATGGTAGACCTTTGGAAATTGCTCGTTTAAATGCTCTTTTATACGATGATGCGATTGGTGTTCTCCGTGCATTACTTTCCTATCAAAACGACGATGGTGGCTTTGGAAAAGGGCTTGAACCCGATCAACAAAGTCCTTTTTCATCGCCAATTCAAAGCTGGTATGCGATGCTTATTCTTAAGCAAACTCATTTTGATCCTTCAATGCCCATGATGGCTAGACTATTTGACTATTTGCTCAATACCTTAGACCTTGAAACCAAAAGGTGGCCCCTTTATTCCAAACACGCCATGGATTATCCTCATGCCCCGTGGTGGACGTATAAGGAGGATTTCCAAACACAAAACCCAACCGCCGCGATTCTTGGATTTATCGCAAGGTTTTGTTCCAAAAATCATCCTCTTTATCACAAAATCCCCGTGTTACTTGAAGAAGCCTTTCTTCATTTAAATCAAACGTACATGACCATGGACATGCATGAACTGAGGTGTTATATCGAATGTTTGGATGATCTTCGATTATCAAATTACTCTTATTCAAACCACGACGAAATGAAAAAAAGCGTGTTAACCCGATTGGATCATCTTCTGGAAAAAGACCCTTATCAATGGAAAACATCCTATGGAGCAAAGCCCAGTTTCTTTCTGACTCAACAGCATTCCTTTATTTTAAAGGATTACCGCGATTGGCTCATCAAGGAATGGACATACACCCGCCAAAGTCTAGAAAAAGAAGGCTTTTGGGATCCTCCATTTAGTTGGGGGAATGCCGAAGCTGACCGCATCTGGAAGGCCACTATCCTTTATGAGCATCTGTATTTAGGAAAACTGCTTAACATGTAAAAAAAAGACCCTTGAGTCTGAAATGATAAGATGTTAGTAGACACAAAAAAAACTACTAACATCTTTTTTCATGTTTAAATAGATTTGAAGGGAGGAATTAAAGATGGGAAGACCAAAAGGAGCTAAAGGCAAACAACCGAATCGATATTGGAGTAAGGATGCAAAATATGAATACGTCAAACTTATTATAGAAGGTGAAATGAGTATCACAGAGTTATCAAAAAATAATAACATATCGCCTGGGTTGTTATCTTCGTGGGTACGGATGTATCAAGAAGGTGGGATGGAGGCATTAGCGAACCAACGCAAGCCCGGCAATCCATTATCTAGATTTCAAAACAAGAAAACAATGACACCTTTAGAACAACTCCAATATGAGAACATGAAGTTAAGGATTGAGAATGAACGTCTAAAAAAAGGATACACGACCGAGGAGGTGATGGCTATAAGACAAAGAGGGTCATCCAAAAAGAATACCAAATCATAAACCTATTGAGCATTGACTACAACATACAGAGCCTCTGTACGTGCATGAAACTGTCTACATCGGGATACTATAAATGGTTAGCAAGAGGAGATAGGTTAAATCGCTATGAGGTCAATCGTAAAGACCTAACTGCTCTGTTGATCGGTGTGCATGAAAAACATTCGACTTGGGGCTATAGACATCTGGCAGACCAAGTGAGAAAGGAAACAGGTTGGGTATTTTCTGACCTGTTGGCACACAAATGCTGCAAAGCAGCAGGCATCCACTCGAGTGCACGAAAGCATTACAATCCAACGGGTGAAGAACACGACATCTATCCCAATCTCATTGGCCAAAACTTCACAGCAACGATACCCTTCGAGAAAGTATGTACAGATACAACAAACATCAATCATAAAGGATTGAACTATGATTGGAATATATATTTAGATCTTTTCAACAATGAAATCATCAGTTATGATTTTAGATTGAGCAAGTCTGGACACGGCGTGAACAATCATCACAGCGCATTAAAACGTTTCTTAAAAGAGAAAGAAAAAAGAGGATATAAGAGCCAGGTTACGATTCTGCACTCGGACCAAGGCGCTATATATACCTCCAGAGCATTCAATGCTCACCTTGATTCTACCATAAAAAGATCCATGTCGCGTATAGCAACACCAACAGATAATCCTGTATTGGAATCGATTAATGGATGGATTAAAGATGAACTACTGTTAGACTTCAATTTGAAGCAGTGCGATAACATCCATAAACTCATTGAAAACTACGTGAAGTACTATAATACAATACGCACAGCTTACGCATTAAAATATAAAAGCCCAGTCCAATATCGAACTGAGCGATTATTTACTTAATTTTTTCAGTGTCTACAAACTCTTTACTATTTCACCTTGAGTCTTTATTTTTTTGTTGGCCTTTTTTTGATGCAGGAAATTGATACTCCGTTCCCATTTTTAACCGTTTGTAGTTGGCTTTATGCCGAATAAAAATAATCAATCCCAATAGAGAAACAATGAATAAATCCATGAGCCGAGTCGCTAAATTGAAGGTAGCATGCTCAATGAACACCCGAATGACAAAAAAGATAAGTGCACTGCTGGCGGCCGTGATGGATCCAATCGAAACAATCCGTTTCCATCGAAAGATGACCAAGAAGATGATCAATGCTCCAATGGCTGCTAGCGGTTCAATGGCCATGATCATGCCGAAGGATGTGGCTACCGCCTTGCCTCCTTTAAAATGGATATAGATGGGCCAAACATGACCCAATACAGCGGCCATCCCGTAAATCGATGATAAGTTAATCGCGTGCTTTCCCACAATGTAAAGCGACTGATCACCGATAATAAAAACCAAAAGAATGACTAAAGCGCCTTTTAGCATATCAAAAAGAAAAGCAAAAATGCCATATTTGAAGCCCAATACTCGAATGGCGTTCGTAGCCCCGGTGTTTTTAGAGCCATAATGTCTGATATCGATGTTTTTAAACACTTTACCGATAACGAGCCCGCTTGGAATGGATCCCAAAAAATAGCTGAGTATCATCAAGAGAATAATCCATATAAAGGTCATTTCACAACACTCCATTCTTACTTATTATAGCATGTATGCTTTGAATGTCAAGATGAATATAAAATATATTCATAGCGTTGCTAATGCGTATATTATTTGATATAATAGTTTTACATAAAAAGAAGCGGTGATGAAGTGGAAAAGAATGTAAGACAGTACGATGAAAAGTCAATCCAAATACTTGAGGGCCTTGAGGCTGTCCGAAAAAGACCGGGCATGTACATCGGTTCGACCGATCAAAAAGGACTCCATCACTTGGTATGGGAAATTGTCGATAACGCCATCGATGAAGTTTTAGCAGGGTTTGGTAACGAGATTTCTGTAACCATTAAACCCGATAACTCCATTGAAGTCGTGGATAACGGACGAGGAATGCCTTACCGTATGCATAGTTCAGGACGACCAACAACCGAGGTCATTTTTACTGTTTTGCACGCAGGTGGCAAGTTTTCTGACGAAAGCGGATACAAAGTATCCGGCGGTCTGCATGGCGTGGGCTCTTCGGTAGTTAACGCTTTATCCCAGTTTTTAGAAGTCACCATCTACCGTGATCAAGGCATCTTTCGTCAACGGTTTTCAGATGGAGGAGCGATCATTAGTAAGCTCGAGCGAATCGGTGAAACGAAAAAAACAGGAACCACCGTTTGGTTCAAGCCCGATCCCAAAATTTTCTCATCCACTTTATTTAGTTACGACATCATCAAAGAGCGTTTAAGGGAAGCCGCTTTTCTCATTAAAGGACTTAAGATGAATTTAATCGATCAGCGCAAACCTCAAAAGGAGTCATTTAAGTACGATGAGGGTATTAAAGCGTATGTTGATTTCTTAAACAAAGATAAGGAAAGTTTGCATGAACCGTTTTTAATCCATCACGCTTACACGCTTCAAGACAAAAAGAAAAAGCAAATTGAGATGGATATGGCTTTGCAGTTTACCACATCCTATCAGGAAAACATTCTTTCCTTTGTGAACAACGTCCGTACAAGAGACGGAGGAACCCATGAAATTGGATTCAAATCCGCATTAACTCGGTGCATTAACGATTATGCAAGACGGTACGCGTTAATCAAAGACAAAGACCCTAACTTAGACGGTTCCGATATCCGTGAAGGATTAACCGCCATTTTATCCTTGAGAATCCCTGAGGATGTTTTGGAATTTGAAGGACAGACCAAAGGAAAGTTAGGAACACCTGAGGCACGAAACGCAACCGATCAAGTTCTCTATGAGAAAATGACGACATACCTTGAAGAAAACCGGCAAATTGCAGCCAACATCATTCAACGGGCGCTCATGGCCCTTCGGGCTCGTGAAGCTGCAAGAAAAGCACGGGAAGACGCGCGTAATGGAAAATCAAAAGGCAAGAAAGATGTTCTACTATCTGGAAAATTAACCCCTGCTCAAGGAAAAGATAAAACCATCAACGAACTCTTCTTAGTCGAGGGAGATTCCGCTGGCGGATCAGCCAAACAAGGGCGTGACCGTCGTTTTCAGGCCATTTTGCCGCTTCGCGGTAAAGTGATCAACACCGAAAAAGCGACCATGGATGTCATTTTGAAGAATGAAGAAATCTCCACCATGATCCACACAATTGGTGCTGATTTTGGTACGGATTTCGACTTGAAAAAATGCAACTATAAAAAAATCATCATCATGACGGATGCGGATACCGATGGTGCACATATTCAAGTGTTATTGATGACGTTCTTTTTTAGATTTATGCGTCCATTGATTGAAGATGGCCGTCTTTATATCGCACTTCCCCCACTTTATAAGCTCACTCGAAAAAAAGGCAAAAAAGAAGAAATCAGCTATGCATGGACCGATGAGGAATTACGTGCAATGATTGATGAGACCCCCTATACCATACAACGGTTCAAAGGACTAGGTGAAATGAATGCGACCCAATTATGGGAAACCACCATGAATCCGGTTTCACGGTCGTTGATTCAAGTTAAGATCGATGATTTAACCGCCTCTGAGAAACGGATCTCGGTTTTAATGGGCGATCAAGTGGCTCCAAGGCGGGAATGGATTGAAGACAATGTCGATTTCGAAATCAGTGATGATTTTGATTTGCAGAAAGGAGACCTTTGATGTCGGTAATCAAAAAGATTGATCAGTACGTTGAAAACATCATCGAATCCACGCTTGAAGACATTGTCTCTGAGCGTTTTGCCCGTTATTCCAAATACATTATTCAAGATCGTGCGCTACCGGATGCTCGAGATGGGCTAAAGCCTGTTCAAAGAAGAATTTTGTTTGCCATGCATCAAATGGGCATGTTTTCTAACAAACCCTATAAAAAATCCGCTCGGATAGCCGGTGAAGTTATGGGGAAATACCATCCACACGGCGATTCATCCATCTACGATGCGATGGTTCGGATGGCCCAGGATTTTAAAATGCTTGTTCCATTAATCGACATGCACGGAAACAAAGGATCCATTGATGGCGATAGCGCTGCTGCGATGCGCTACACAGAAGCCAGGCTTTCTAAAGCCGCTGAATCTCTATTAGAAGACATCGACAAGCGAACCGTCCCTTTTGTTCCCAACTTTGATGACGAGGAACTTGAACCCACCGTTTTGCCTTCTAAGTTTCCCAATTTGCTGGTTAATGGTTCCACAGGGATTTCTGCAGGGTATGCCACCAAAATTCCCCCCCATAACCTTAATGAAGTGATTGATGCAACCCTGGCCTATTTGGACAATGAAAACATTGCATTTTCCGAGTTAGCTACCCTGATTCATGGTCCTGATTTCCCAACGGGTGGAATTGTCATGGGGAAAGCAGGTATTTTGCAAGCGTTAGAAACCGGATCTGGAAAAATCGTGATTCGTGCACGAACCCACGTTGAAGAAGTGAATAAAAGTCAAGACCGAATCATTGTTGATGAAATTCCTTATGAAGTCAATAAGGCTGAATTGGTTAAGCAAATTGACTTAATTCGGGTGGATAAAAAGGTTGAAGACATCCTTGAAATCCGCGATGAATCCGATCAAGAAGGGCTTCGCATCGCCATTGATTTAAAGAAAAATGCGGATCCTCACCTGATTCTTCATTTCTTGTTTAAAAACAGTGATCTCCAGATCACCTACAACTATAACATGGTGGCCATCTTGAATCACCGGCCTACATTGGTTGGAATCATTCCGATTATCAAGGCCTATGTTGATCATCAAAAAGATGTCATCACCAATCGGTCAAATTTTGAATTAGCCAAAGCCAATAAACGACAACACATCGTTTTGGGATTAATCAAAATGGTTTCTGTCGTCGAAGAGATTGTCAAAATTATCCGGCAATCCAACAATAAGCAAAACGCCAAAGAAAACATCATCCATGCTTTTGGTTTTACCGATGTTCAAGCTGAAGCGATTGTGATGTTACAACTGTACCGGTTATCCAATACGGATATTTTACTTCTCCAAGAAGAAGCAAGACAATTGGAAGAAAAAATTAAAGATTTGGAACACATTCTCTCATCGGATCAAGCCTTAAGACGTGTCATCAAACGTGAACTCATGGACACCAAAAAAGCATTGGGTTTGGACCGAAAAAGTGAGATTGAAGAAGAGATTGAAACCATTAAAATTGACCATAAAGAGTTAATGAGTGAAGAAAAAGTCATGGTAGGAATCAGCAAAGAAGGGTATGTTAAACGGGCCAGTTTGCGAAGCTATCAAGCATCAAATCAAGCAGGATTGAAAACCGATGATGCGCTTTTATACGAAAAAGAACTCAACAACTTAGACACCCTGCTTATTTTTACCAACCTCGGCAATTATATTTTCCTACCCGTTTATAAGATTGACGAACAAAAATGGAAGGATTTGGGTATCTTTTTAAACAACATTGTTCCCATCGAAAAAAACGAACGCATCATCAAGGTCATCGGAATCGATCAGTTTGATCATGATCAACAGCTTTTAATTACATCCAAATCCGGCATGATGAAACAAACTAAATTGTCCGATTTCGAGGTCTCTCGCTACAATAAACCGATTCGGTGCATGAAGCTTTCTGAACGTGATGAAGTCATTCATGTTGATATGCATGAAAGACCCAACATCTTAGCCGTTTCCAAAAAGGGGTATGCGCTTCGCTTCAAGAGCGATGAGTTGCCCATTTATGGTCTTCAAGCGGGTGGGGTGAAAAGCATGAGTTTATCCGATAAGGATGAAGTAGCTGCAGCCATCTATGTCGACCCCAGTGATGAGTTCATTATTTTGACCTCTCGAGGACATGTCATCAAAGATGTCATTGAAGAATTGCCGCTGTATAATCGAAATCGTCGGGGCATTCTCATTATTGAACCTCAAAAAAATAACCCGCATTATGCAGCATCCCTTTCGCGATTATCGAAATACCAAACCAAAGAAAACGTCATGGTGCGAATTATTACAGAAAAGCAGTCCATTGTTTTGACCGTATCCGACTTGAAATATATCGGCAATAAATACGGGAAAAAGATGGTGGAAGAAGAGGTGTTTGGCAAAGGATATTCGATTGAGATCAGTCCAGCATTATCCGAACCCAAGACCTTAGACATCAAACCCAAAAAGATAAAAAAGATCGAAGAACCCGTTCATATAGAACCCAAAGCCGTCAAAGAAGAAGTCATCACCCTTTCGGATAAAAAAATCCGATTAAGCCGTTTTGATTTATTCGATGATGAGGAAGAATAGGAGACCGCTTTATGCGAATTAATTTCTTAGACAAAGTGATTCACTATGAAGACAAAGTGACATTAGAAACCATAAAAAACGACCTCAAACTAAATCATGTGCTCGCATCGACCGTCAACGGACGCTTGCGTGAACTGAGTTATGTTCTTGATCAAGATGCAACCGTTGAATTTCTTGATTTTAAAAGCCGCGATGCCGTAAGAATTTATGAATCCACCCTTCGTTATGTGGTGGCTATGGCCATGAGTCAGCTTTATCCAAAGGCAAAGCTTCGCTTCAATTATTCAATTTCTCGCTCAATCTTGACGATTGTTGACCATTTCGAGGGCGTCTTGACCCACACGGTCATTGATGAAATTGAACAGGCAGTCAAAGCACTCATCGATCAGAACCTTCCCATCACACGGAAACGACTTCCCTTAGAAGAGGCTAAAGCACTCTATGCAGGATTGGACATGCCGGACAAAGTGGAGGTTCTCGCTTACCGAGAAGAAGATTATGTTAATGCCTACGAATGCCAGGGTTACATCAATTACATGTTTGGTTACATGCTGCCAAGCACCGGGTATTTAAAAGCCTTTAAACTCTTTTCCTATCACCCAGGGTTTATCATCCAGTATCCAAAGGCTGAATCAAACGGAGATATCTCCCCCTTTGTGGATGAACCTATTTTTGGAATGGCCCTTAAAGAAGCAGCTAAATGGGGAAAGGTCATTCAAGGCAATACCATTCCAAAAATCAATGAATACGCCAAAGATTATCCTTCAGCCGTTGATTTTGTGAACATGTGTGAAACCAAACATTACCATCAACTGCATGATTTAGGCAACATGATCTCACAAAACATTGATTCCGTTCGTTTAATCGGGATTGCAGGACCCTCATCTTCTGGGAAGACCACGTTTAGCCATCGTTTGCGCATTGAACTGATGAGCCGAGGCATTCGTCCGTTAATGATTTCGATTGACGATTATTATCAAGAAAAGCATCTTGCTCCCAAAAATGAAGACGGAACACCCGATTTGGAGCATATTGATGCACTGGATGTCGATTTATTTAACCAAGATATGCTAGCCCTCATTCAAGGGCAACCGGTCACACTCCCCCACTTCAATTTCAAAACAGGAAAACGGGAAACCGGTAAAACCGTAAAGGTCTCGTTGGATAACCCGATTATTATTGAAGGCATCCATGCCCTCAATGATAAACTGACCAAAAGCATTCCGAAACATCAGAAATTCACCATTTATATTGCGCCTCAAACCCAGCTTCACATTGATAATCATAACCCCATTAGCATCACTGAGTTGCGTCTTCTAAGACGGATTGTTCGGGATCAGCGCTACCGTAACACCTCAGCTATCGAGACCATGAACATGTGGCCATCGGTTCGAAGAGGAGAGTTTCGTTGGATCTATCCCAATCAAAATGGGGCTGATTATGTGTTCAATAGCGAACTCACCTATGAGTTTGCCGTTTTGAAAAAACATGCCGTTAAACAACTGCAAGCCATTCCAAGCGATAGTAAACATTTTATCACGGCCAATCGATTGCTTAAGTTTCTGAAATATTTCAAGGATATTGATGATGACATCGTGCCCTGCAATTCCATTTTACGGGAATTCATCGGCGGATCCAGCTTCCATCAATGAACAAGGAGTTGACCTCATGAAAGCCCTAAAAAACATGGATCGGATTCAAGTGACCAATGAAGTGATGCTGCTCCTGCTGTCGCTTTATGAGTCCAAAGGGAAATCTTTTTACTACGATGACTTGTTTAATCGCGATCTCTATGCTTTTGAAAAAAAGACCATGGAAAACAATTTGATTGCACTTGCTAGTTTTCTTGAATTGGATATCACAGCAGCACGCATCCGATTGTTAGCCAAAAAACCCATGTCCCCCAAAAATAAAGACGAACACTTTTTGATGAATATCAAACAAGCCCTATATCAACTTCATAAAAATCCTGAACAGTTTGAACTGTTGGTCAATGAGGTTGGAAATCTCATGAAGATGCTTTCCAAAAATGGGGATTCGATTGCTTTTAACACGTATGAGATTCAAGATAAAGGTTTATTGAAAGTGAAAAAAGCAAGCAAAAAGGACGACTTAGAACAGTTGATGGCCCTCTTTGAAAAAAGTGAGAAATCAAAACGTTTTGAGCTGACCCAACTGATTGCGAATTTCTACGTGGATTTTATGAACATGAACATCGTCACAAAGCATCAAGACGTAGTGGCTTTGATACTGCTTTACGCTCTTTTAAGTAAGAATTTTAATGTGTTTCGTTATGTCAGTTTCTTTAAATACTTCTTAAAGGAAAAAGAAAACTGGAAAACCGGTGTCATTCAAGCGAATTATTACTGGTCAAGTGGGTATGCTCAAACGGACATGTTATCGCGAATACTGATTAACCTTTTGATTTCCGCTTATGAAGAAGTGGACCGAATGGCGCATGAATACGCGTTCGAAAAAGAGCTAAATAAATCCAATAACATTGAAAACAGCATTTTGAAATTAGATGAAGTTTTCTCAAAAGAAGATTTACGTAAAAGACACCCTAACGTGAGCGATGCGACCATTGACCGAACGTTAAAACGATTAAAAGATGAAAATAAAATACGCCCCCTTGGCAAAGGCAGAAGTTCGAAATGGCAACGGATTGTTGAAGGAACTCGTAAGTTTGGCGTTGAGCAATTGTCGCTTTTTGGCGATTAAAAAAAGAGACCCCAGTCTCTTTATTCTTTGAACATCCCACGTTTAAGGATTTTCATCACGTCATGGGTAATTCGGTCGATTTCTTTTTCACTCATGTTTTTCTTAAATAAAACTTGAAGGCCCACAAAGTTCGAAATGCCCATCAACATGTACGACAAGGTCTCTAAGTCAATATCGTCTCGAACTTCTTGGTTCGTTACTGCAAGACCCAGTTGCCGAACATAGTCATGACTGAATGTTTCATAATAATCTTGGAACAAAGCCTTATCGGCAAACATGGATTCCCAAATGATTCGATAAGCCAAGGGATCCTTCCAAGCAAAAACCAAGAACGCTTTTAATCCAAGGCGTTCTTTTTCATAGCGGGATTTAGCGTCCTTAATGCTATGAGAGATGGCCCCACGAATGGCTTTCCTATATTGAAGCAGCACATAACTATATAAAGCAAACTTATCATCGAAGTACAAATAGAAGGTACCCGTAGCAATATTGGATTTTTCAATGATCTCATTGATGGAAGTCGCTTGATACCCATTAATCGAAAAAAGTTTCTTTGCTGTCTCGATAATTTTATTAAACGTGAGTTGTCCATCTTTTCTTTTGGGAAGTCTGACATTCTTAAGTTCCATATGCATCACCTAGTTTTAGTGTATCTTAAATGAAGACAAATTACAATGGAAAATCATCATCGCTTTGTTGTTTAAGCTTTCATTGACTTTCATGAATAGATATGATAAAATAATAGTAAACATGAACACTTATTCATGTTATCAAAAATCATCTCCCTGTATTAAGCCGAATCTGTTTAAACCAACGAATAAATTCAAATCGCGAATTTATTCCTTCTCTAAAAGGAATGAAAGCGCTTTTATAGAAAGGAAATTAGAATGAGAAAAGTGTATGTAGTAGAGGCAAAAAGAAGTCCAATCGGATCGTTTATGGGAAGTTTATCCACGATTCACCCGGCTGAAATCAGTGCTCAAGTGATTGCAAGCATGATGGAAAAGATTCAGTTGGATGCAAAAGAAATCGATGAAGTCATCGTGGGCAACATCTTGCCCGCAGGACTTAAACAAGGAATCGGTCGCCAAGTTTCGGTTTTAGCTGGCATTCCGGTTGAAGTCCCCGCCTATGCGCTTAACATGGCTTGTGGATCGGGGATGAAAGCGGTCATGATTGCGTATCAAAACATCGCATCTGGGCTTCATGATTTGGTCATTGCAGGTGGAGTTGAGTCAATGAGTCAAGCACCCTATCTGGTACCCTTTGGTGTTAGAGGTGGGGTTAAAATGGGCGATTTGACCATGAAAGATCACATGATTTATGACGCACTCACAGATGCTTTTGAAGGATACCACATGGGAATCACCGCTGAAAACATCGTAGAAAAATACCAAATCCCTCGTGAAGAACAAGATGCTTTCGCCATTAAGTCGCAACAAAAAGCGATTCTCGCTCAAGATCAAGGGAAGTTTAAAGACGAAATTGTTCCGATTCGATATCAAACCCGAAAGGGCGAGGTTTTAGTCTCTGAGGATGAATACATCAATCGTCAAACCTCTTTGGAAAAACTGAGTGGGCTGCGTCCAGCCTTTAAAAAAGATGGAACCGTAACGGCAGGAAATGCATCGGGTATCAACGATGGAGCCAGTTTTATGATTCTTGCTTCAGACGATTATGTTCAAAAACATGGACTTAACCCGTTAGCAGAAGTGGTTGGCATTGGACAAGGAGGGGTATCTCCATCGATTATGGGGCTGGGTCCAACACCCGCTATCGGCCATGCACTGAAACATGCAAGATTAACGTTTGATGATATGGATTTAATTGAACTGAATGAGGCTTTTGCAGCCCAATCATTAGGCGTGATTAAAGAACTATCGGATGCTTATCAAACCCCCCAAGAAGCCATCATGGAAAAAACCAATATGAATGGTGGGGCGATTGCGTTAGGGCACCCAGTAGGCGCTTCTGGAAACCGCATCATGGTGACGTTACTCCATGAAATGATGAAACACACTCACGTTCAGTATGGACTGGCAAGTCTTTGCATTGGTGGCGGTATGGGTACCGCTGTCATCTTGAAAAAAGTATAAGGAGAAAAAACATGGGAAAATTAGATCATAAAATTGCTGTAGTTACCGGTGGTGCTAAAGGCTTAGGACAAGCCATTGCTCAAGCATTTGCTAAAGAAGGGGCTAAGGTCATTGCGTGTGACATGGCTGAACTTTCATATCAGGATCCAAACATCGAAGGCTACTTGCTGAATGTGACGGATAGTCAAGCATGTCAAACATTTTTTGAAAATACCATTGCTAAATACGGAAAAATTGACATCCTTGTCAATAATGCGGGCATCACGCGAGATGCGATGACCCGTAAAATGACCGATGAACAATGGGATTTAGTCATTGATGTCAATCTTAAGGGAGTCTTTAACTTAACGCGTTTAATCGGACCCATGATGGAAGTGAATGGGTACGGATCCATTATCAATATTTCATCCGTTGTTGGTCTTTATGGAAACATCGGTCAAGCCAACTATGCTGCAACAAAAGCTGGCGTTTTAGGGCTTACGATGACATGGGCAAAAGAGTTTGCTCGAAAAGGAGCAAACGTGAGAGTCAATGCGATTGCACCTGGTTATATCATGACCGACATTCTAAAAACTGTTCCTCAGGATTTATTGGATCAGTTTGCTGCGATGACCATGCTAAAACGCTTAGGACAACCCCATGAAATCGCACAAACAGCGCTTTTCCTAGCATCTGATGATGCATCCTATATCACAGGACAAACCATCAGTGTAAATGGCGGTATGCGTTTATAACACCTTAAAAAGAAAGAAGGTTTTACCGATGCAACCTAACCATGTTGGCATAGTCGGAACCGGGATATATTTGCCTAAAGGCAGAATGACTGCCAAAGAAATCTCTGAAAGAACACGGGGTGTTTGGTCAGAAGCCGCTGTAATTGAAAAACTCGGAATCGTTGAGAAAGTAATACCTGAACGCTTACCAGAAGACGGTTCTCAAGAAATGGGAGCACGTGCGGCGCTTGATGCAATCAAAAACACTGGCATTGACCCCAATGAAATCGATGTCATCTTAAGTGTGACTGAAGAATGGAAAGAGTATCCTTTAACCACATCAGCTTTATACATCCAAGATCGGATTGGAGCAACACGTGCTTGGGGCATCGATGTCCAAAACCGTTGCTGCACCACCGTGAGTGCCATGAAAATGGCCAAAGATATGCTTTTGGCCGATGATGAAATCCATGTGGTTCTCATCGTTGGCGGCTATCGTAACGGTGATTTCGTTGATTTTGAAGACAAAGACATGTCGATGATGTATAACTTAGGCGCCGGTGGTGGCGCAATCATCCTTAAGAAAAACTTAGGGAAAAATGTTTTACTGGGTTCTCACATCATCGCGGATGGTTCGTTATCAAGAACAGCAGGAGTTGCGATTGGAGGCCAGTGTTATCCCATCAATCATCAAAACCTAAATATCGCCATGAAATCACTCAAACTGATGGATCCTGTCAAAATGAAAAATCGGTTAAACGAAGTGTCTATGCCCAATTGGTACCGATGCATCGATGAAGCGTTGAGAAAATCAAACCTAACACGAAGTGACATTGGCTACTTGGACATTCTTCATATCAAACGGTCAGGCCATCAGGCCATGCTGGATGAACTTGGGTTATCACCTAAACAGACGCTTTATTTGGATCATTATGGTCATATTGGTCAAATCGATCAAATCTTATCGTTGCATTTAGCACTTCAACAGGGACTGATTCAAGAAAACACCGTGATTTGCATGTTAGCGGCTGGCATCGGCTATGTCTGGGCAGCAAACATCATTCAATGGGGGATTTATCATGACAATTGAAAGTTTGTTACAACTGTTTGTCAATGGCCTGTCTGAGTCCTTCATCTTGATGCTTGCGACCATGGGCATTGTCATCATCTTTAAAACATCATATACGACCAACTTCTCCCAAGGGATGATTGCAGCTTTCGCTGCATTTGTGGTGGCGACACTGGTGCCCATATTCATCAACATGATTCCTGGAATCCAAACGGTAACCGCCCTTATCTTATCGGTGTTTTGTGCTGTCATTGTCGCTTTTCTCATGGGTCTTTTCATTGACACGATGATTTTAAGAAAAGCGAAATTCATCCATTCTGCGGGTAAGCAAATCATCACCATGGGACTTGTTTTGATTCTAAGTGGTGTGATTCCGCTTATTTTTGGGGTCATTCCGATGACCATCCCCTTTTTGGCAGACACGTCAACAGCCAAGGTGTTTTCGTTCTTTGGCATGCGTCTATCGATGTCTTATCATAATTATTACGCGAGCATCATCGCATTTGTAGTCCTAACCATCGTCTTTTTAAGTCTTCGTTTTACCAAATGGGGACTCGGTGTTCGTGCAACCGCATCGAATGAAATTGTGGCGAACATGATGGGTGTTAATACTCGATTGATTACAGCCATGAGCTGGGCGATAGCTGGAGGGTTAGGGGCATTGGCCGCATCGCTATATGCACCCAATGCCGGTTCGCTGACACCTGCTTTAATGAATACCATTCAGGTGGATGCCTTTTTGGCCTCTGTCTTGGGAGGATTTACTTCCTTTTATGGACCTTTAGTGGGCGCGGTATTGTTGCCGATGACCAATATTTATGTTAAATACTTTTATGGACTTTGGAGCAAAGTCATTGTATATTCATTGCTGCTTATTGTGGTCTTGATCAAACCGATTGGGCTTTTTGGTAAGCGGATTGCGAAGAAGGTGTGACCATGATGATACCGATAAGACGTCAATTGAAGAAATGGATTCATCACCCATACTTTGGGTTTTTAATCGTCGCGTTTATCTTTGTCTTGGTTCAAGTGGCTAACACCGTTGGACTGCTTGGCACCTCACAAGTCCGAGCCATTGGTTTGACCATGATTTACTTCATCATTGCTTTGGGGTTTACCTTATTGCTCGGGTATGCGGGTCTTGCTTCCTTAGGAACCGCAGGGTTTGTGGGGTTTGGGGCCTATTTGCTTGGCAATGTCATGCGGGTCTTAGGGCTTCCTTTTATTGCAGCCATTTTGATTGGAATTCTGTCTGCAATTGTCTTAGGCTCTTTAATCGGTTTTATCAGTTTACGCATTGAGGGCATGTATCTGGCCATCATCACGTTAGCGGTATCTGAAGTCTTTGTTGAACTGTTTAAAAATGCAGTGTCCTTGACGGGAGGTACCGATGGATTTCGAATTCCTACCTTGACCCTCTTTGGTCGAACACTCGGTATTTTGGACCGAGCACCGGTCTATTTCATGCTCACCTTTTTCCTATTACTCATCATGATTGCCACCTTCAATTTAATCAATAGTCCAATCGGGCGTGCGATGCTTGCCATTAAAAATAGTGACTCAGCAGGACAAGCCATGGGTGTAGGTCTTCTTAAATACCGCATCTTGGCCTTTGTTATCGCAACCATCTACGCGATTATTGGCGGCATGCTTTATATGATGTATTATCGGTCATCGATTCCCGATACATGGAGTTTGGCTTTATCCCTTAACATTCTAGCCGCTGTTATCGTCGGTGGATCCAAATCGATATGGGGTGTTTTAATTGGTGTTTTCCTCATCTTCGGTTTAGATACGATGGTCTTAAAAGACATTCCGTTTTTCGTTACTTATCCCAATACAACATTGATTTTCAGTGGGGCGCTAATCATTCTAATCGTCATGTTCTATCCTGGGGGTATTATCAAACTTTTGGTCAATACTAAATACAGGATCCAAAAAATGATCCAGTCTAGAAAGGAGTATCTCTATGGAAAAGATGACCTATAGAGGGTTCCTTAAACGATACTATCGCTCGCGCATCGAGCGCTACATGTTCTTGATTGAATCGCTCCATGCGTATTTGCCGATTTTAGAATCTAACAGTCAAAAGAAGATGAATCAAAGCCTAGAAGATCTCAAGGTGATGCAGCAAAAGAAGTTGGATCATGCTTACTTTCTCACCCAAGATCCTGAAAAAAGGCTCTCGATTCTTAAAGAGGATTTAAGAGAAAAACGGAATCAAAAGTATTATTGGACCCTTCGCGCGATTAAGCAAAAACGGAAACGACTTGAGGCTAAAGGCGATGAAACGATCGCTCACGAAGCGAGATTAATGGAAAAAGCAGCATTAGGTGCCATTGAGAACAAGATTGAAACGGCTTTAAATCGACTATCTAAACATCCTTCCTTGTCCAAACCTTTAATGGAAAAAGCTGTCTATGAAGCCTTAGAAAAAACCCTTTCTGATGCTTGGTTAAACCATCAACAAGAGCGATTAAACCGCCATCAAAAGCGATTGAACCAAGAAAAAGTGAAAGTATCTAAAAAGGCCGAAATCTATCAAACACGATTGAACGTGTTAAAAGAAAAGCTGACACACTTAGAAGGACAACTGCTTCATGAAGAAACTGAACGTTTAGAGCAGTTAAGTGAAAAGAAGAAAGAAGATCCAACCTATCAAGCGATGGATCATGCCATCGATCACTTGAACGCCAAGCTGCGCTTAAGAGAAAACCAAGATATCCATCTAACGCTTTCGCATTTGTCCATGTCTTTTGCTGGTCTTAAAGCGGTCGATGACTTATCATTTGATGTTAAAAAGGGATCTATATTCGGATTAATTGGGCCTAACGGAGCCGGTAAAACGACGGTTTTCAATTGCATCACTCAGTTTTATAAACCAACATCTGGGGCCATCTATTTCAAAAACAATAAACAAGAAGTGGTTAGTCTATTGGATTATCCCGTTCATGAAATCATCAAGCAAGGCATCGTTAGAACCTTTCAAAACGTTGAGCTCATCTGGGAACTTAACATCTTAGATAACATGCTTGTTGGCGCTCATTCTCTCTACAAATCCAGTTTGCTTACGCAACTGCTCCATTTGCCCATGTTGAAAAGGGAAGAGGAAGTTGTTAAAGCAAAAGCCATCCGGATATTAGATTCTTTAGGCCTTCTTTCGTATAAAGATTTCTATCCTCTGGGACTGCCTTATGGGATTTTGAAAAAAATCGAGTTAGCCAGAACCCTGATGACCGATCCGCAATTGATCATCTTAGATGAACCTGCTGCTGGCCTAAACGATCAAGAAACGAAAGCACTTGCCAAAACCATCAAAGACATTCAAAAGCATCATGGCTGCACCATTTTCTTAGTGGAGCACGACATGGAATTGGTCATGGATATCTGTGATGAGATTTGTGCCATCAATTTCGGTAAAAAGATTGCGATCGGCACCCCTAGAGAGATTCAAAGCCATCCAGAGGTTCGTGAAGCCTATTTAGGAGGTGAGTGACATGGCCTTGTTAGAAATAAAAGATTTAGTGGTGGATTACGGAATCATCCGTGCCATCAAAGGCATTAACATGCGGGTTGAAAAAGGAACGATTGTGGCGATTCTAGGAGCAAATGGTGCTGGAAAAACCACGACGATTCGAACCCTATCAGGCGTTGTCAAGCCGAAGTCAGGCCGTATCCTATATGACGGAAAGGACATTACCGGTGAAGAGCCCTATCGTGTCGCTTCCCTAGGCATGCTTCAATCCCCTGAAGGCCGTTTGATCTTACGTGGTTTAACGGTTGAAGAAAACTTACTTGTCGGTGCTTACTCGATCAAACGGGAAAAAAAGCAATCAGCAAGGCACTTAAGAAAAGAAACCTTAGACGAAGTTTATCGCTATTTTCCAGTTCTTAAGGAACGCAAAAACCAGCAAGCTTCCACATTATCTGGGGGCGAGCAGCAAATGCTAGCGATTGGAAGAGCGTTGATGGGAAGACCGCAAGTTTTGCTGCTTGATGAACCCTCCTTAGGTCTTGCTCCATTGATTGTTCGTGACATCTTTCAAATCATCGAACGCATTAAAAATGAAGGAAAAACGATATTGCTCGTTGAGCAAAATGCCTTTCAGACCTTAAAAATAGCGGATTATGCCTATATTTTAGAGCTTGGAAAGATTAAAAAAGAAGGATTATGTAAGGACTTGATTCAAGATGAAAGTCTGATTAACGCCTATTTAGGCGACACCAAATCGGTATAAACCTATAGATTAGGATTATATAAAAAAGAAAGGGAGAAATTATGAAAAAAGTACTGTTATTAATCTTGTTGGTTGTTGCTTCCTTCGGTATGTATGCATGCCAAACTGAAACAACCGAACTTGCACAAGGTGTTACAGATACCGAAATATTGGTAGGTAACACAGCTGCGACATCCGGATTCTTCGCTTTTGTCGGGGTACCCTTCAATGATGCGATCAAAGCAGTTTTCGAAGATGTCAATAACAACGGTGGGGTCCATGGAAGAAACATTCGTTTCATTACGTACGATGATGGATTCAATGCTGCAACCGGTGCAGCTTTAACCGAAAAACTGGTTGAAGATGACAAAGTCTTCGCCTTAGTGGGTCACTTTGGAACACCTACTGTAGGTGCAACCTTAGACTATATCCAAGAAGTTGGCGTTCCCATGGTCTATGCAGCAACCGGTATTAACCAGCTCTACTTTGTGAAGGCTCCAGGTAATCCTGTATTCGCTGTTCAACCCATTTATAAGACAGACGGACGTGTGATGACCGCTCGCGCAATCAAAGAACAAGTGTATGGTCCAAATGAAAACCAAGCCCTTGCATCGGATGCAAAAATTGGTGTCCTTTACACCAATGACGATGTTGGAAACAGCATTCGTTCTGGTATTTCTGATGAAGCCCGTCGTTTAGGTTACCTCACTCAATTGGTTGAAAGACCATTTGCAGCGAACCTTACGGATGCTCAAACGGCTGTTCAAGCTTTGAAGGATGCAGGCGTTTCAGCTGTTATTATCGCAGCCAACCAAGCCCCCTTTAAAGTCGCTGCTCAAGCCATCCACGAAGCCGGCTTAACAACTCCTGTGTTCACATCGTATGTTAACGCAGATGCAACAGCAGTTGATCCTGCTATCAATTACGGATTCCCCATGTACATGAACGCTTGGGTTGACATTTTCTCAGACAAAGGTGTCTCTGATGTCGAAGAATTTGTTCGCGTAATCAATGCAGCATCGTTCTTAACAGCTGAGCAAAAGACAGCTTATGCAGCTAACTCATTTGCAATTGCTGGATACATCGCAGCCAAGATTTTTGTTGAAGGCGTGATGCGTGTCGAAAAAGACAAACTCAGCTGGGAAAACTTTATTACAGCTATGGAATCTGAAATCTTCAGCGTTCCAATGGGCGGTGTTGTTGATTTCTCAGAAGGCAAACGTTGGGGTATTACGTCTATGGCACTGCTTAAATATTCAAACACCACCAAAACATTTGCCCAAGTAAGACCGATTGAAACCATCGAAGCAATCGAAAACAAATAACGATTAAAAACTTGTAAAGAAGGGAGCACCCCTCCCTTCTTCATTGCAAGTTTAGAAAGGTATTCCAAAATGAAAACACCCAAAACGATATCGGCAAAAGAAGCCGTTGGCTTAGTTAAATCCAATGATGTCATTGTCTTAGGCATGGCTGCATCGGAACCTAAAGCTTTTTTAAGTATCCTTCATGAACGTAGCCACGAATTAGAAAACGTGCATGTGACCAATTGTTTGCCATTTGAAAATGCTGAATTTTTTGTTAACCCTCGTTACAAATCATCATTTTCAGTTGATAGCTGGTTTTATGGCGCTTCATTAAGAAAAGCCCATGATCAAGGCAACATCAGTTTTATCCCTAATCATTTGCATCTAGCTGGTCGTAAACGATTTGAACATGTTAAGCCCAATCTGTTTATTGGAACGGCAACCCCTCCTGATAAACATGGGTTTTTATCGTTATCTTTATCCAATGTCTACGAAAAAGAAGCTATCGAAAAAGCAGATCTCGTCATTTTGGAAGTGTCACCCCATTATCCTAGAACGTTTGGGGATTTGGAAATCCACCAAAGCCGTGTGGACTATTTGGTGCCAGTCTCTTATCATCCACCGGTTTTACCTGAAGTTGAACCAAATGAAAAAGATATCGTGATTGGCCATTTAATCGCTGAGAAAGTCAAAAACGGTGCCACACTCCAATTGGGCATTGGAGGCATCCCTAATGCGGTTGCTCATGCGTTGCTCCATAAGAAGGACCTTGGTATTCATACCGAAATGTTTACAACCGGTTTAATGCGCTTAGTCAAGCAAGGGGCAGCCACCGGTTTAAAGAAGAAAACCCATGTTGGCAAGCACGTATGCTGTTTTGCATTAGGCACACAAGAACTGTATGATTTCATCGATAACAACCCCAGTGTGGCCATCCTAAACGGGCATTATGTCAATGATCCAGCTATTATTGGTTTAAACGACAACCAAGTATCGATCAACACCACCATTGAGGTTGATCTAACCGGGCAATGCGCCTCAGAAACGATCGGACATAAGCAATTTTCAGGAACCGGCGGTCAAGCAGATACGGCCATTGGCGCTCAAAATTCAAAAGGTGGCATGAGCTTTATTGCTTTATACTCAACCGCGATGGTCACCAATCCAACTACTGGGATGAAAGAAGAAATCTCTAAAATTGTTCCCTTTTTAAAACCCGGTGCGGCCGTGACGTTATCAAGAGCCGATGTCGATCATGTCGTGACGGAATACGGATGTGTCTCGCTTAGAGGAACAACCGTTCGAGAACGGGTTATGTTGCTGATTAGTATTGCTCATCCTAAGTTCCGTGACGAACTGACCCTAAAGGCACAACAATTGGGGTACATTTAACCATGCCTTACTTAACCGTTAAAGACCGTCAGATCTATTATGATGTGACCGGCCAAGGTAAACCGATCTTGTTATTGAATGGCATCATGATGTCGACCAAAAGCTGGGACCCATTTGTTCCGATTTTAAGCGAGAACAATCAATTGATTCGACTCGATTTTTTCGACCAGGGGCAAAGTGATCCGTTGGATTTTGTGTATGATCAACACATTCAAGTGGAGGTCATTGAATCGCTTTTGAGCCATTTGAAGATCCAAAGAATTTCTGTTGTTGGCATCTCTTATGGTGGCGAAGTGGCGATTTTATTTGCTCAAAAGCATATCGATTGTGTTGAACGTCTTGTTTTGTTCAACACCACCTCTTACACATCTCCATGGCTTTTAGAAATTGGTAAACAGTGGAAATCAATAGGTAAAACCCGCGATGGTCAAACGTATTATCAAGCCACAATTCCTGTCATTTATTCCCCTACGTTTTATGAAAATCATCTTGAATGGATGAAGAAGCGTGAACGTTATCTCATCCCCATATTTAGTAATCCTAAGTTTTTAGATGCCATGGAACGTTTGATCACCAGCGCTGAATCTTATGATGCTAGAGGTGGATTGATAACCATGACCTGTCCAACCCTGATTGTTTCAGGGGATGAAGACTATCTAACGCCTATTGAAAATCAAAAAGAACTGAAAGAGCGCATCCCAAATGCAGAGATGATCATTCTTCCAAAGGTGGGTCATGCTTCGATGTATGAAAAACCCGTTTTATTCGTGTCACTCATCTTAGGGTTTGTGAACGCGAAAGAACACCCTATTTTATTATGAAAGGTGATGCTGATGGAAAAGAAAAAAATCGTATTAAGAAATCAAGAAGAACTCGCCTATTTAGACGTTGGTGATAAGGAGAAAACCCTCCTTCTTATCCACGGTAATTTTTCCTCATCCCTCCACTACATGCCGTTGATTGAACGTCTCGAAGATTACCGAATTCTTGCTCCTGATCTTAGAGGATTTGGCGACTCAAGTTACTTAAACCGAATCACATCCTTAAAGGAATTAGCCGATGATTTGATTGAGTTTTTAGACCGATTATCAGTCCAAAAAGTTGTGGTTGTCGGATGGTCATTGGGGGGTGGCGTTGCAATGGAATTGGCGGCCCATTATCCTGAGCGGTGCAGCGAACTTATCTTGATTAACTCAACAACACATAAAGGATATCCCCTCTTTAAAAAGGATGAAAAAGGGCAAGCACTTTTGGGTCAAGTTTATGCTTCACCTGATGAACTCGGTACCGATCCTGTGCAAGTCATCCCTTTGCTCAATGCGCAAAAGGAAAACAATTTTGCTGTCATGAACTACGTGTTTGATTTAACGATATACACCGTTAAAAAGCCCGATCCAACATGGAATGAGATATGGATTAAAGAATCGTTAAAACAGAAAAATTTGATGGATGCAGACTGGGGTTTAGCTACCTTAAATTTGTCTGATCAACCCAACTTCTATGTGCCTGGTCAAAACACGATTTCCCTTATTAAATGCCCTGTCTTACACACATGGGGAACCAAAGATATTGTTGTCCCTGAAGCGATGGTTTTGGATAATATCAACGCTTTGGAAAAACAGTCTACCTACATCATTTATGAAGATTGCGGCCATTCACCTTTAGTCGATGTGCCTGATCAACTCGCAAACGACATTAAAACCTTTATTGCCCACTAAGACGCTTCTACGGAAGCGTTTTTTATAAAACAATGCCATTTGATGTATAATGAAGATGAAGGGAGGTATAAGCCATGAAATCAGGTAAAAACGTCGGTCACATTGATCAATACATTCGTTATGGCCTTGCTGTTGTTTTTGTCGTCTTATCCTTTGCCATCAGTCCTTGGTTTTTTATAGGGACCATTGTTTTTTTCGTGACTGCTTATTTTGAGTTTTGCGGTCTTTATCGACTGCTTGGAATTAGCACGTGCAAAATTAAAGATAAGAAGTAAAAAATTAATAAGCTTATATGAATCTAGAAACAGACGATCCAATTGAGGATCGTCTTTTTTTTAGATGGAAAACATATCCAACTAAAGGGCCTAAGCGAATAACTTATTAACCTTTTTAAGATCGCGCGCACGCGTGCGATTCCTTATATAATTTGGATAACTAAAAATTTATGTTTAGTATATATAAACTTTTGCAAATTTTCAGGACAATACAACTAGCCCGTAGAAAATGCGAAATTTATTGAAAAATGCTAAAATCAAAAAATAGAAGATGCTAGTCATGGAATGCAGTATACTGATGTGACATGAAAAAAGTGAAGTCATGAAAATTCAATCACAGCAACAACTAAGTAACTAGTAATCCCTTTTAGCACCAGCAATGTGATTTGAATTATATGGTTACTGGTGTATAGCTAGAAACAGCATATGAGAAATCAAAATAGAAGTCTTTAAACAAGGAAATGAGAATTAATAGACAAACCCAAATAGAGAAACGTAAAGCCGGTAAACCTAAATCCTTCTATGAAAGCAGATCGTAAAAACATCGGGTTATATAAAGCGCTTGTTTTTGGATGTTTGACAAGAGATGGACATCGTTTGATAAACATCATTAACCGATGAATTTGAAGCGGGCTTCCCTCTATAAAAATGTTTGTTCAAAAGTTCAGAATCAATGACTCTCCAATCCATTAGAATTTTTTAATACTGCCGACGAAAATAAAGCAAGTCACGATTCATCCATATGACATGTTTGAACATAGAAGAAGTAGAAGAAAACCGGATTCAGAAATGAAGCCGATTTTCTTCGATTTGCATTTTCTGAAAACATACCAATGGACACTCTATCATCAAATGAACCGAGAAAACGACCATATATGCGTTTTTACTTCTCTCGCCCTCTCTCCGACCACTCTCTCGATTCTTTATTGTAGTCAATTTAAATATATGCGTATTATTAAGGGCAGTAGAAGCATACCTTTGCATTTATTTACACCTTCATCGGCTGTATTTAAGTTCGATTAGTCAATCCACCCAACACTTTAATACTTTGAATTTGTTCGCATAATGTATATTATGTTAACCTATGTTTGTGACCTTTACTGTGCGGACATGTTGGTTTGTGTTGATATGTTGGTTTGTTGGTTTGCTACTAATTTCCGGGTCGATGGGGTGTTGTCGTCCTGAACTATCGAAAAACGACGATTTAAATTCATGTATTTCTCGATTTCCAAATTATGCGTCGTATGATACAATAAACTTGGTGATCATAATGAAAAATAAATCCATTCAACTCATCTTTACTGGCGGGACCATATCAATGGCACGTCTTAAAAAAACTCAAAAAGCCGTGATTAAGGATAATCAATTTGAACTCATCAATCAGATTGAAAATGAACTTAAAAACGTGACTTTGTTATCGCACCAATTTTCACTCAAACCATCCCCATCAATTACACCAGATGACATGCTCGAACTGGCCAAACTTGTGAAGTCTTTTTTAGCAGATCCAAAGATCGATGGGGTTGTCATAACCCATGGCACAGACACCCTTGAGGAGACAGCCTATTTTTTAGATCTTTATTTAGACTCAAAAAAACCGGTTGTTTTCACCGGCTCTATGCGTAACTTTTCAGAGATTGGGTATGATGGCTTGAGCAATCTCATTTCTTCGATTCGCGTAGCTGCGTCTGCTAAATCAAAGGGAAAGGGAGTATTGGTTGTTTTAAATGATGAAATCAATGCAGCGACTGAAGTAACTAAATCACACACACTTTCTCTTGATACCTTTAAATCTTTGGAATTCGGTCCGATCGGCATTGTGGAGCATCCTAACGTTTTATACTACCGCGAGACTCATTACCCTAAACTGCATATTGCACCTGATGTCATTGATAAGCATGTAGAAATCATAAAAGTTTATTCGGGTTCAAGTTCAGTAATACTAAACTTACTTTTAGAACATGGAGTTTCAGGTATTGTTCTTGAAGGACTTGGTAGAGGCAATGTACCTCCCCTTATGATTCCAGGAGTTAACCGAGCCATCGCGATGAACATTCCTGTTGTTCTGACTTCAAGATGCCCGAAAGGTCGCGTGTTAGACAGTTACGGCTATGAAGGTGGGGGTGCTCATTTGAAACGCCTCGGTGTTATTTTTACGCAAAACTTAAACAGTCACAAGGCTCGAATTAAACTTATGCTCGCTCTTGGTGTCACTAAACATCCTGATGAGATTAGGAAATATTTCCGTTAAATGGAGTCTCTTATGCGTCCTTTTTTCAATAAATATCAACAGCGTTTGACTGTTTTCATCTTTATTTGGTCTATTTTCGGAGTTGCATTAAGCTATTCCAGAATTCTCTTCGCAGAAAACCTTCTAATGAGTTTCGTTACAACATCCGTTTATTTCACCATTCAAAGTAATCTCTTAGTTGCTATCGTACTTCTTCTAACTATTTTAAAAAAAGATACCCGTATATTATCCTTTATTACGCTCGTCAACATCACCATGACAGGACTTGTCTTTCACGTGTTTTTAACAGATTTCATGACTTCCGTTAGTTTTATCAACCATGTCACACACACCATTACGCCCCTAGTTTATCTTCTTTATTTTCTGCTTGTTGATCGTCAACGATTGATGTTTCGACTGTTTTGGATTGGGCTCGTTTATCCAGCACTTTACCTGTTATTTGTGTATGGCATTGTTGCTCCAGTTTTAGGTGAAACGATGTCATCGATGTTTCCTGATTTACAAGCAGGTTCTTATGTTTATCCCTTTTTAAACCCTGAAAATTATACCAATGGGATATTAGGATTAACTCTATTTATTGGTTTTATTATGGTTCCACTTGTTCTGATTTTATCCAGTATTCTAATCGCTCTCAAACATTTTATTTACGCACGATTGTATCATGAAAAAAGCTGAACCCCATCACTGTTGGTTCAGCTTTTCTTTAATTGTTGTTATCGATTGACATCAAGTAATTCATTACATTTCCAGGTCCAAGCAACATCTCTTTAAATACACCATTTTCATAGATTAACAACGCTGGGACCCCCCTTAGAAAAATAGGCGGTGTTCCTTGTTCATCGACACTCATCGATTTCATAAGAACAATCGGATAATGTTTCTGATTGAAGTAGATAAATTTTGCAACATCCGCTTCAATTGATTTGCAGTCTGGACAATGTGGGGAATAGTAATAGACAAAAAATAGCCCATCTGATATTAAGTGTTCGTCGACATCGCTCCAATGTTCAATGTGAATGCTATCAAAGGACGCATACGTTGTGGGAATCTTTTTACATCCACCTAGGCTTACTAGGACTAATAGAATGAAAATGATTGTTATTTTTCTCATGGAAATCTCCTAAATAAAAGGTGCAAGTTGCACCTAATTATTTCTTGTAATGGGTTTCGTGATACTCCAATAAAACTTTCATGACGCGGATCATGTTGTTAGTTGTTACACTCGCGCCAGCAAAAAAATCAATAAGATCTGTTTCAGCTATGGGTTTTTCATTTTTGATATCACCTGGATAAACAGCATTGGTGAACACTTCAATGCCTTCTAAATCAGATGACTTTTTACCTAACAGCCAAGGAATAAACATATCCTCAAAGTCTTTAAGCGTTGCTTGATTACCTGATGGGATGGGGTCACTATCACCCCAGAATCCAGCTGTATAGCCTCCTGTACCGTCAGCGGTAAAGGAAATCTTGCGGATTGAATAATCGGTTTTGCTCAACTCAACGTAAGCGACTTTCCAATAGTTTACTTCTGGGGCACGGCATGTGCACGCAACATATGCGATTTGATACTTGACGTAATCGCGCATCTCATATTCAAATAGTATATAGGCATGTCTAGGCACAACATCTCCATGGCCGTTTAAGTGATCAAATATTAAAATGTTTTCTGGCAGTTGGTTTCCCTCATCCTTCGCACAAGAAAACAATGAAAAACTAATAAGTGCAACAAAAATGAGCAATAAATACTTCTTCATTTTTATTAGCTAGCGGGTACTGGAGGGAAAGTAAATGTGCCGTCACCGAAGACTTTTTCTGGACCGTTATAATCGCCGAATCCGCCAGCGTTCCAAACGTTTTCATAGCCAAGATGTTTTAATGCAGCCATGACAAAACCAGCTCTTGTGCCTGCAGCACAAATGATGACGATGTTCTTGTTAGGATCGAAAAGATTTCTTAAAGCCGCTTCATCCTTAATCGCATCAGGTGTAAAATTCCAACCATCAACTCGAACTAAGATCCCTTCAGCTTCCAAGTATTGGAAGAAAGGAATGAAGTGGAACGCTCTGTGGTATCCCCCTCTAAACTTATCTTGGAAGTTTCTAACATCAATAAACTCCATGTTTGGATAATTTAAAAATTGATCCACATTTTCCATGGTGATTTCTTCTGGCAATGTGTAGTCGGTTTCTTCAGCTTTTTCACAAGCAGAAAGTCCGAACACAGCAAAAAGAACCAATAGCAAAACTACAAATTTCTTCATACATATTCTCCTTTTTTTGTAATGTATATTCCCTACTAATTATAACCCTTAATCAAAGATTAATCAACCCATTTTTATTAATTTAGCGCTTTGAAATCGTTTTATCGAAGAGATTGACCGATGTCGTTGACAAAACCTTAATGAGGTTTTATAATAAACCTAGATTACGGAGGATACAACATGCCTAAAACTCATTTCAATCTGATATGGGCCGCGATTTTGATGTCGGTACTTCTTTTTTCTTTTTCCTTAAAAGTTCACGCTCAAAATGAAGATGCTTATGATATCGTCTATTTTGGATCATACAGTTGTTTGGTGTGTCAGGAACTTGAGTCCACAGGTTTACTCGATCAATTGGTCCAAGAAGGTTATCGATTAAAGAAAATAATGAGTGAGGATGATTATCCTCTCTTTGAACGTTTGTTTGCCACTTATGCGGTTACTTATGGTGTTCCACGTGAGAAAAATTTAGTTCCGATTATCTATGTCGGAGACACCTATTTTGTTGGACTTAATAGCATCCGACAAGCCATCGAAAATGGAAGTGTTCAAGAGATTGCCAATCGTCAATCGCTCTTGCCGTTAGTCGATTTAATCTATAAAGATTTGACATTAAGTGATGTGTTAACGTTAATCGGGTCTACCCTATTGTTGGGCTTTTTGGACGCCTTTAACCCCTGTGCTTTAGCGATGCTCATTATGTTTTTATCGTTTTTGACCGATAAAAAGCTGACGCGCTCAATTGCATGGATCTGCTTTTACTATATTATCGCTGTGTTTATCACGTATTTTATATTAGGAACATTGTTGGCCAGTGTTCTTTCCTTGATTCGTCCTTATATGATGGTTTTTTATGGCATTATCATTTTTATGGCGCTAATTATCTCAGTCATCAACTTCATTGATTACCTATCTGTTAGAAAACAGCGCTACGAGAACATTAAAAACCAACTTCCAAAAGGCATCTTTAAAGCAACGAAAAAACTCATGGGTAACTTTTCTAGTAAAATCGAAAATGGAAAACCATCCGTCTATTTGACCGCTTTTTTGATTGGGGTCTTTGTTGCGATAGTGGAGTTTCCATGCAGCGGCCAAGCGTTTGTCGCATGGACAGCTATTGTCATTGATCGAACACACGATCTTTTTATCTTTTATGTTCTGTTGTTCTTCTATGTTCTTTTATTTGTAGCACCACTGATTATCATCAGCGCGATTGGACTCAAATCAAAGAATGTCCCAGTCATATCAAACTTCGTTCGGACACGACTTGATGTCATCAAACTCGCTAATGCCATCATCTTTCTTCTTGTTGCTCTCTATTATATTTTTAAGATTTTTTAGGAGTGAATGTTTATGAACGTTAAACGCATCATCATTTTGGATTCTTCTGGAAAAACTATCTTTAAAGGAAGCCCTCTTTCACTTCCATTTAAAAAGCAATCCATCTTGGATAAAAGCATTGAACTTTTTAATGATCCCGATCCATGCATCATTCATGAATCGTACTCGATTCATCAACTTTCGGAAGCGTTTTTGAATGTGTTTCGAAATCACAATAAAACCGAATTAACCTGGTTGTTTGTCAAAGAGAGCGTTGATTTTTTGGATTGGCCGTTCGATCCAAACTCAACCATTCGATTGGAGGTTAAATCATGAAACCGCTTTATTTGGATTCAACAGCAACAACCGCCCTTGATCCGCGAGTTTTTGATGCGATGCGTCCTTTTCTAGAAGATATTTATGGGAATCCTTCTTCGATTCATCGTCCTGGTATCCTAGCGAAACGTGAAATCAATTTAGCTCGTCAATCCATCGGTCGATTGTTAAACATTGACCCTCAGGAGATGATCTTCACCTCAGGAGGAACAGAGTCTATTAATTTAGCACTCAAAGGATTAGCTTTTGCACATCCTGAAAAAAAGGAGATTATCACAACACCCATTGAACATAAAGCCACCCTTAAGGCTTGTGACTTTTTAAGCCGGTTGGGATTCACCATTCATTATGTGAAGGTCGATCATCAAGGGTTTGTTGATCTTCTTCATTTGGAATCACTCATCAGTTCAAAAACGTTGGTCTGCTCCATCATATGGGGAAACAATGAAATTGGTACCATCCAAGACATCAATGCCATTTCTAAGATTACCCAAAAACATGGGGTTTATCTTCACGTCGATGCTGTCCAAATGATTCACCATTTTCCCCTTGATTTAAAGAAATATCCGATTGATTTGCTTACGCTTTCGGCTCATAAATTTAGAGGACCCAAAGGCGTTGGTCTGCTTTATCTAAAAGATGGTATTCGAATAGAACCGTTAATTCATGGAGGTGCTCAAGAGTTTGATCGCCGAGCAGGAACCGAAAATGTGGCGGGTATCGTCGGCATGAGGAAAGCCCTTGAACTGGTTTATGCGTCTCATCATATCCATAGAGAACGACTCAATCGAATGGCCCAATCCTTTTTGAATGTGTTAGAAAAAAAGGAGGATGTTCGTTTAAACGGTCCTCTTGTTGGTCCCAATCGCATTCCAGGACAACTGAATATTTCCTTTAAATATCAACGAGGATTCGACATGGCATTCGAACTGGATAAACATAAGATTTATGTATCAACCGGAAGTGCATGTAACTCAAACGCCATTGAACCTTCTCATGTCTTGACTGCGCTTTCAGTTGACCCGGATTACATTGGAGGTAGCCTTCGCATCACGTTTAGCGAAGAGCACACCGATGATGATATCAGTTATCTGCTTTACACCCTTTCTGAAATCTTATAAAAAATACGAGATAATCTCTCGTATTTTTATTTGATATAGGGGAGAAAGGATGAACCATACGTTGGTTTTTGGGTTTTAAAATTGTCGGCTATGGAGTAGCCTATATCCGCAAAAGTGGTCAACACAGGCAAGCCTTTCCCTTGTGGATAACGCTTGGTATGAATTAATAAGGGAACGTATTCCCGTGTATGGTCGGTGCCCGCAAAGGCAGGATCATTGCCGTGATCCGCTGTGATGATGAGCAAGTCATCTTCATTGAGGTTTTGAAGCAACTTTGGAAGTTCAGCATCAAAGTCCATGAGGGCTTGACCGTATCCTATTGGATCACGTCGATGCCCATAAAGCGCATCGAAATCCACCAAATTCAAAAAGCATAATCCGGTAAAATCGTCTTTCGATAACGCAATAATCTGCTTCATACCATCCGCATTCGATTTGGTTTTACTGGCTCTATTAATGCCATATCCGTCAAAGATGTCTTGGATTTTTCCTAAAGCAATCACATCGAACCCAGCTTCATCCAAATAGTTTAATGCGGTCTTGTCATGGGGTTTAAGCGCATAATCATGACGATTCGATGTCCGTTTGAATGTCTCTTTGTCCTCACCTATAAAAGGACGAGCGATAACTCGACCAACCATCCATTCAGGTTTCATGGTGATCTCACGTGCGATTTCACAAATGCGATATTGTTCTTCAATGGGAATAATGCCTTCGTGCATCGCAATCTGCAACACAGAATCGGCCGATGTGTAAACAATCAAATCGCCGGTCTTTAAATGATGTTCTCCAAGCTCTTTAATGATTTCAGTACCGGAAGCTGAATAATTGCCAACCGTCTTACGTCCAGTTCTTTTTTCCAGTTCATCGATCAATTCTTTTGGAAAACCAGTCTCGGTAAAGGTTTGAAACGGTTCTGTAATGTATAATCCCATCATTTCCCAGTGGCCCGTCATGGTGTCTTTCCCTAAAGAAGCTTCCGCTACTTTCGTGTAAAAACCCGCTGGGTTTTTTATGTTTGGAACACCTGGGATGGGAATAATATTCCCATAGCCAAGTTCTGCCATGTTGGGCAGTCTTAGTTCCATGCTTTTAGCAATGCTCAAAATAGTATTAGCCCCTTGATCGCCATACTGATCGGCATCGGGAAGCTCACCGATTCCAATGCTATCTAATACAATTAAAAAGATTCGTTTATACATCATCTTTCATCTCCTTTTTTGCTCGAGGGTGTGTTTGTTCATAGACGTCTTTGATTCTTTTTTGACTAATATGGGTGTAAATCTGGGTAGTCGATATGTCTTCATGACCCAGTAGGGATTGAAGTGTTCTTAAGTCCATTCCATTTTCTAAAAGATGGGTTGCAAACGAATGCCTTAAGGTATGTGGCGAACAGGTGTTTTCAACGCCTGCTCCTTGTGCCAGTTTCTTAAGCAATTTGAAGAACCCTTGTCGCGATAACCGTTTACCATCCGCGTTTAAGAATAAGTAAGGAGATCGCTCCAATTTATAGAATGACTCACGTCCTTTGACGATATAATTCCTTAGGGCCAACAAAGCCATGTCTGAAATCGGAACAATCCGTTCTTTTTCACCTTTTCCTGTGATTCGAATGTAACTTTGATTTAAATGGATGTCTTCCATTTGGATATCCAAGAGTTCAGATACCCTTAGCCCCGATCCATAAATCAACTCCATTAAGGCATGATTTCTAAGCCCGAGAGGTTTGGTTTTGTCCACCTGATTAAGCAACCGCACCACCTCATCAACGGATAACACTTTGGGAAGTGATTTTTCAATCTTGGGTGCGCTCATTGTTAATGCAATGTCTGTTTCACTTTCTTTTTCTAGATAAAGGAAGTGATGAAAGCTTTTGATGGCTGTCAATTTTCGAGCCATGCTTTTCGCAGACAGTTTTCTTTTCAAACTCCTCATGTAACTTTCTAGATGCAGTTTTTCAATCTGAGCCGGTTTCGTAATACCGTGAACCGATTCTAAAAAGGTGCGGTACTGCTCCAAATCATTTAAATAGGACTCACGAGAGTTTTTCGCTAAGCCCCGTTCATTCTTTAAGTAATACTCATAGTCTTTCAAGATATATCTCATAAAAACTCCATCATGATTTGATTGCTTACAAAGAGTCCTTTTTCAGTAAGTCTCAGCCTGCCGTTATGATAATCCAAATACCCCATATCCACCCATTCATTTAGTTTTGGATAATCACGAAAGAGATTGAATGAATAGGTTTTTTCTAAAGAAGGGACGTCAATGCCTTTGAGTTGACGCAAACCAAAAATGAGGGCATCCTGTTTTTGCATGTTTATATCCTGAACCGTTTCACTCATTCGAGGCGCTTTCATGTATAAGGATAACTGGGGGTGATTTACGGTGCGAACACCTTCTAAAAACCCATGAGCGCCTAACCCAACACCGATATAGGGTTGCATCGTCCAATAAAGCTGATTATGCAAGGAAGCAAAGCCTGGACGGGCAAAATTTGATATTTCATAATGCTCAAAGCCGATTGATGAAAGATACGAAAGAATGTTTTGATACATCGAAAGCTGAATCTCATCATCGACTTCAATCAAACGATTCTTCTGATGCCAGTGGTGAAACACGGTCTTTTCTTCGAGGATTAAGGCATAATAGGACAAGTGAGGCACATCAAAGGATTGAAACATGCGTAAATCGTCTTTCACCTGCTCAAGGGTTTGTCCAGGTATCGCATAAATCAAATCCATGCTGATGTTTGATACACCTATCTTTTTTAAGTCCTCTACCGCAAACTTGACCATCGATAGGGTATGTTTTCGATTAAGAAATGCTAACAATCGATCGGAAAACGTTTGAACCCCTAAACTGATACGATGAACCCCGTATTCATGGAAAAGCAAGCCTTTTTGATGGGTATAGGATTCGGGGTTTACTTCGATGGTATATTCTAAGGGACGTATCGGTTTTAGAACTTCAAACAATCTTCTTAACTGTGTTTCAGAAAGCATAGAGGGGGTTCCTCCACCCATATAAATGGAATCAATGCTCGAAAAATGCGACTCGTATCGCTTGATTTCATCAATCAAATGGGTGATATATGAATCAATCATCGTTTGATCTTTGGGTATCCGTTTGACAAAGTCACAGTAATGACAAATGGCTTCACAAAATGGAATATGCACATAGAGCCCCTTCACTTGATCACATCCTCAGTCTCATTATAGCAAAAACGGTTTACATAATAAACAAAAGTGATGACTTAGTCGTCACCACTCGATAAAATCGCCATAAACGCTTCTTGGGGAACATCCACACGTCCGACCGATTTCATTTTCTTTTTACCTTCTTTTTGCTTCTCTAAAAGTTTCTTCTTACGGGTGATGTCACCGCCATAACATTTGGCTAAGACATCCTTGCGTAAAGCCCGAATGGTCTCGCGTGCGATGATTTTGTTTCCGATGGCCGCTTGGATTGGGATTTCAAACATCTGTCTTGGAATCAGTTTCATCATTTTTTCGCAAATTTGCTTACCCCTTTGGTAAGCAAAATCACGATGGGTGATGATGGATAACGCATCGACCACTTCTCCATTTAACAAGATATCCATCTTAGTAAGGTTCGAAGGCTTATAGCCTGAAAGTTCATAATCAAACGAGGCGTACCCTTTGGTTGATGATTTGAGTTTATCAAAGAAATCATAGACAATCTCAGCTAAGGGAAGTTCGTAAGTCAAATGCACGCGGTTTTGATCAATGTACTTCATGTCTCCAAAGATTCCACGTTTCTTTTGGGAAATATCCATGATGGCACCGACATATTCTTTCGGTGTCATTATGGAGGCTTTGATATACGGCTCTTCCATGCGTTCAATGCGTTGAGGGTCAGGCAATTTAGAAGGATTATCCACATGATTCATGGTCCCATCGGTATGATAGACATGATAGACAACCGATGGTGCGGTTGCTATAATGTCAATGCCAAATTCACGTCTGATGCGTTCTTGAATGATATCCATATGCAAGAGCCCTAAAAACCCGGTTCTAAAACCAAACCCTAAAGCTTGTGACGTTTCTGGTTCATAGAGCAACGATGCATCGTTTAGTTTTAACTTTTCAAGCGCTTCTTTTAAATCTTCAAAGCGGTCAGATTCAATGGGATAAAGCCCACAAAAAACGACGGAGTTCATGGTTCGATATCCTGGAAGCGGTTGTTTTGCCTTTTGGATCGAAGAGGTGATGGTATCGCCGACACGAACCGTGTTAATGTCTTTGATGGAGGCCACCAAATAACCAACATCGCCAGGACCCAAAACGCTTCTTTTAACAATTTTGGGTGTTAAAACGCCGACTTCTAAAACTTCGTATTGCGCTTTGGATGCCATGAATTCGATGATGTCTCCTTTAGAAACGGTCCCATTAACCACCCGGATAGAAGGGATAACCCCTTTATACGCATCGTAATACGAATCAAAAACAAGGGCTTGCAAAGGCGCTAATGCATCCCCTTTTGGAGCAGGAACTTCAGTGATGATTCTCTCAAGTATTTCAATGATTCCAATGCCTTCTTTGGCCGAAGCTAAAACCGCATCCTGTGCGGGTATACCGATGATGTCTTCAATTTCTTGTTTGACTTTTTCTGGTTCTGCACTGGGTAAATCAATCTTATTGATTACTGGAATAATTTCTAAATCATTATCGAGGGCTAAATACACATTAGCAAGTGTTTGAGCTTCAATCCCTTGAACAGCATCGACGACCAAAATAGCGCCTTCACATGCCGCTAACGATCGGGAAACCTCATACGTGAAATCCACATGGCCTGGAGTATCAATCAAGTGCATGATGTAGGATTCCCCATTTTTCGCTTGATACAGCATTTCCACAGCATTAAGCTTAATGGTGATGCCCCGTTCTCTTTCAAGATCCATGGTGTCTAAAAGTTGCTGTTTCATTTCCCGCTCACTCACCGTATTTGTGACTTGAAGGAGCCGATCCGCTAAAGTCGATTTCCCATGGTCGATATGCGCGATAATGGAAAAGTTTCGGATATTTTTTTGTCTTTCGTTTAGTTGGTTCTTGTCCACATTCTCATACCTTTCCGCCTTATTATTTTAACACAAAAAAATGTTGAAAAAAACAAATATTTTAGAATAAATCAATAATAAAACGATTATCTATAAAAAGCACCGAATAACGATGAAAATTTCTAAAAATGTTTTGAAAATGAATGAAAATACGATATAATGAAAAAGGAGAATAAACAATTAGGAGGATAAAATGAAGAAGGTATTACTAGTATTTGTTGCCCTTTTAGCAACAATAGCTCTTTTCGGTTGTAAAGAGAAAGAATTTAAGTTTGATGGAACATTCCTCGCTTTCGAAGAAAGCGTGCATCGCAATGCTCCACAAGTGGTTTTTGTTACCGTTACAATCCAAGACGGTGAAATCGTTGGTTATCAAATCGACACACGTCAAGGCAGAAGAACGGGAGATGGTGCTGAAACACCTTATGCTTGGAGTTGGAATGCTCAAACCAAGAGAGAACTTGGTGACGCATACAACATGAAGGCTGCATCTCCAATTGGTAAAGAATGGTATGAACAAGCTGCTGTTATCGAAGCCTATTGGTTGGAAAATGGATTAGACGCTGTTGAAGTGGATGGAGATGGATACATCACCAACATCGCCGGCGCGTCAATGAGAGATGCATATACTGCAGTTGCTAAAAAAGCTGTTGAAAACGCTAAAGCTGGTAAATTCGTTGCGATTTATACATCAGGAACTGATTTATACAGTGCAGAGTTAACGCTTAACAAAAAAGGTCAAATTGAAACATTATTGTTAGACGTTTTACAATCTACAAGAAATGCTGTAACGGGAACTTTTGAATGGAGACCATTAAGTAAACAAGAACTTGGTAACGACTATGGCATGAAGGGCGCTGGCGGATACGTCTTTAGAGATGGCGCTTGGGTCGCTGAAGGACAATGTACACTCGAGTGGTGGGAACAAGTTCAACTGATCACAGATTACATTAAAGCAAACGGTTGGACCGATAATCTTCAACCTGTTGCTCAACGTGGTGGATCATTAAACGGCACTGATTTACTTCCAGAATTAGCTGGAGCAACCATCCGTACTGCTGGTTACTACACGGTATTAAAATCATTGTTTGACATGGCTTCTCCATCTGTCAAATAAGTTGCTTGAGGGACTCGATTGAGTCCCTTTTTTTATTTTATAAAAAAGATCCCCATCTAAGTGGGGATTTTCAATGGTTAAAACTTGTTTTTCGCCATTTGCTTAGGGGTTCTATCTTCTTTCCATAAACCCCAATGCTTTTCAGGTTCATCGGGTTCTTTGGACCCTTTCCATGGCTCATCGAACGCTTCAAAAACAAACATAAGAATGTTTTCTTTTTTTGCCCAATCCAACATTTGATTCAAATAGATCTCCTGATTTATCTCATTGGCTTCCTGATGATTCATCTTTGCATTCGCACGTGTGGGCCAACCATACTCGGTAAAAATAATCGGTTTATTGGGGTATTTGCTTTTGGTATTCCTGTAATCATTGATGGTATAATCAACGGCTTGACTCAATGGGACTTTAACCCAAATGGGATAGGAGTGGATGCTGATAAAATCTACGACTTTGGCTAAATTTTCACATTTCTTTTGCCAGTAGTATGCGCCTTCGTTAAAGGTAATCGGCAAAGTGGTCCTTGCCTTTAAATAGTTCACATGATCCACTAAAACCGATTCCGGCATTAAGTTTCCGTGCCAATCCGATGTGCACTCATTGCCAACCGATAGGGCATAAAGATGTTTTTCATAGCGTTTAGCAAGATCAAGAAGCAAATCCAGCTGGACATAATTTTCTTTCTTATGGCGAATAATGGCGTCTTCTGAATGGGTTCCACCCCATGGACAATTGGGGTTTGAAATTTCCCCTTTTGGTTCAACGCCTAACATCACCTTTAGCGGGATTCGATGGGTGTCTATCAGTTTGAGCACGGTTTGAGCATGATGATATGGATCGTACATTCGGATGAGTTCGAAATGTTTTGACAAAAAAAGAAGGTCTTCTAAGACGTCATGCTCTGAGGGGTAAATCCGTTCAATCGGGCTTTGCCCTTGTCGATATCCAGAGTAGCAAATCGCATGTTGAAAATGAAACATGGCGTTCATCACCTCGTATGGTTTTTTTAATTTACACTTCTTCAATGTCAATCGATGTAAGAACTTCCACTTTTAGCTCATAGACCCGCTTTTCATCCGCCTTGGTCACGGTCGCAACAAGGTTTTTATAGGTAAACGTATCCCCTACAACTGGAATGACCTTCAGGATATCTTGAACCCAACCGTTAACGGTGATGTAATCTGCGTCTTCATGAAGTTCTAAATCCACTTCATCAAAGAAATCTTCGATGTCTGCATCCCCTCTAACTAAGTAAACATGGTCGGATACCTTTTCGATTTGCTCTATCACTTCATCGTGTTCATCCCAAATATCGCCCACTAGCTCTTCAAGAATATCTTCCATGGTGACAACACCTTGTGTGCCACCAAACTCATCTTTGACGATAGCCATATGGGCTTTGTTTTTTTGAAGAAGATCCAAAAGATGGGAAACCTTCATGTATTCTGTTACAAAAACAGGGGGCTTGATAATGGATTCTAACGTGTTTTTCTCAAGCAACACTTTATTATAATAATCTTTATAATTGATAACCCCTATGACATGGTCAATCGACTGATCATAGACGGGGAGTCTAGAAAACCCAGAAGTTCGGTATAAATGCAAGATTCTGCGCTCTTTTTCATTTTTTTGAATCGCAACAACTTTGACACGGGGTGTAAAAATGTCTTCGACTTTTAAATCGTCAAAGTCAATGACGCTTCGAATGAGTTCACCTTCATTTTCATTGATGCCACCTTCTTGTTGGACTTCGTCCACATAAGTCAAAAGTTCTTCTTCTGTAATCGATTTGGAAGGCTCAAATCGAAAGATGCGGCTCATCAGTTTTTGCCACAGATTAAAAACAAGGGTCAAAGGTTTTAGAATAATCATGAAAAAAATCAATACAGGTGTCATGGCAATCGCAAACTCTTCAGGCATTTTTTTAGCAATGCTCTTTGGTGTTATTTCTCCAAAGATTAAAACCAAAACGGTCATGACGGCTGTAGAAATCGTAGCACCCAGATCACCCCATAGCCCAATAAAAATGACCGTTGCGTAGGCAGCTCCAGCAATGTTAACGATGTTGTTCCCCACCAAAATAGTAATCAAGATATGGTCAAAGCGTTCGGATAATTCCAACGTCTTTTTGGCTTTATCGCGCCCGTTTTGAATCATGTGTTTAATCTTGATATGATTTAAAGACGAAAAAGCGATTTCTACGGATGAGAAAAACGCGGATAACATGATGAACATTGCAATAATGAGGATAGAGGTCATGTTAAATCACTTTCTTCATTGGATTCGATCCTTTTGATCTCAACTTGATGAATCACGTGTTGATTCATCGAAATCACACGAAACTGATACTGATTGTAAATAATAGATATGGCTTCATTTTCATCGGGGAACCGTCCCAATTGACCCAAAATAAACCCACTTAGTGTATCGTAGTCATCGGTTGGTAAATGGCCTTCAATATGGTCTTCCACATCATTGATGTTCATCAAACCATCCACAATAAACATGCCGGGTTCAATTTCGTTAATTTCATAATCGTCGGTGTCGTATTCATCGGAGATGTTTCCAAGAATCTCTTCAACTAAATCTTCAATGGTAACTAGACCTGCTGTACCACCGTATTCATCAAGCACAATGGCAATATGGTTTTTTCTAGCTTGCATTTCTTTGAATAGTTCGCTATTGTTTTTAGATTCCGGAATAAAATAAGGTGGACGAATGAGTTTACTAATAGGCAGTTCGCCCTCATCATAGAGATATTTAAACAAATCTTTAACATGCAACGTGCCAATAATGTGGTCGATAGAATCCTGATAAACTGGAAAACGGGTATATTGTTCTCTTTGAATGAACTCAATGACTTCTTTTTTGGTTGCTTTCACATCAATGGCTGCAATATCGGTTCGATGTGTCATGATTTCATCCACGGTGCTGTCGCTGAAGTCAAAGACGTTTTGAATCATTTCACTTTCTTCTTCATCAATGCTCCCTGATTTTCCGCTTTCTTCAACGATGCTTCTAATCTCGTCTTCGGTGACCACTTTTTGTCCTTCATTGGGTTTGAGTCCAAAAAGCCTTCCAAATGTGGATGATAAACTAATGAGCAACCAATTTAGCGGTTTAAATAACGCGGTAAAAAACACTACCATCCCAACCAACTTATACGCAATTTTTAACGGGTCCTTATACGCTAAACGCTTGGGAATTAACCATCCGAAAACCATGTAGATGACCAAAGTGACGAAGACAAATCCAATGGTCACAGCGTAGTCTAAAACCCCAATCGGAGTTTGTGATGATTTAAGCAACACGCCAAAAAATTGATGAAAAATGACATAGCAGGTGACCAATAAGGATAAAATATAAACCACATCAAGCGTCATCAGTTCCTGAGATTTAGTGGTCTTAAAGGCATTTAATTGAATCGATTTCTTTTTTCCTTTTTCTATGTCATCTTCAAGTAAGGATTCGGATAACGTTGATATGGCGGCTTGTGCAGCCATAGATAATCCAGATATTAAAAGCATGACAACAAGCAGGATTCCTGAGAAAATCATCGGTTCACCTCGTTATTCAAACAAAAAAAGACATCAAAAAAACGTACTTTTTTGTTGTCTGGGGTATAGGTCTCTATCGGATCTTCGATCCTACTACTGCTTTCTTCCATTCTAAGTTATAATTCCTTCCATCAATAGATGTCGTATAAATGATACATTTTTTTTGTTAAAAAGTCAACATTTATCCACATTCTTCAAAGTACAAGATCGTCTTCTTTGTTGCTTGTTTATTCGCCTTTGGCGTGCTAAAATGGGTATAGTTAACTTAAGAACCCTGTGTTATGACCGAGAATCCCATCTTAGGAGTTTGCTATGGATATCATCTTGAATGTTTTTTTATTGATTATTGGCTTTATCATGTTGATTAAAGGAGCAGACTTTTTTATCATTTCATCAGTCTCTATTGCGCGAAGAGCACGCATATCCCCTCTTATTATTGGTCTCACTTTAGTAGCTTTTGGAACCAGTCTTCCTGAACTGGCTGTGAGCTTCGTAGCATCCATCCAAGCCATGCGTCAAGGGCTTACTGCTGATATTGCTCTTGGCAATGTTGTGGGGTCCAACATTTCTAATATTACACTGATCTTGGGTGCCAGTGCGTTGGTGCTTCCAACAGCCGTTGATCGATCGATTTTTAAGAAGGAAATTCCATTTTTGATGGGAATCAGCATACTATTAGCCTTATTCGCTATGGTAGGATCAAAAGCAGAAATTAGCCGTATCGAATCGGTTTTACTGTTAATGCTTTTTGTCTTGTACATGATTATTGTGATTCGGGGATCAAAGTCTGTTCATCATGATGATGATTATCACGTCATTGAACCCAAGAAACAGGTGATATTGCTCGTTGTTGGATTACTTGGTGTGACCGTTGGGGGGTATGTTGTCACCTATTCAGCAGAGTCGATTTCCTTATCGTTTTTAGTCGGTATCATCGGCATGAATGCCACGCAAGCGAAAACATTGATTGGCCTTTCCATCGTTTCACTTGGAACATCATTGCCGGAGTTGGTCACCTCCATGGTAGCGGCGAAAAAAGGAGAAAGCCAAATCGCTGTGGGCAACGTCATTGGTTCAAATGTCTTTAATTCGTTGTTGATTGTGGGGCTGTCCGGGGTTTTTGCACCTTTGGGGGTCAACCCAGATGTTCGTTTTGATTTGGTACTCGTAATCTTCATTACGGCAGCCATGGTGGTGATGGTCTTTCATAAACGGATGATCACTCGGACCAACGGTTTTACACTCGTATTAATCTACATCGCTTATCTTGTCTTTATCTTATTAAGGGCCTTAGGCACTTTTATTATTCCTTTTTAACCGAGAACACGCGTTCTCTTTTTTTTACGTTTTTTTTAAAAATAAAAGCAAATCATTCGCCAAAATGTCTTGATGAATCAGGTAACTTCCATGGTCATGCCCCATTATCTTAAGCCAGACAGAGTGTTGCAAATGGCGGTGAATCATTTTCGTGTGACTCTCTAAAATGACATCGTTTTCTCCACTGACCAATAGCACAGGACAGGTGATGGCTCTTAGGTTCTTTTTAGTGATGAATGGTCCTTTTAACATCATGCGATCGTATTTATTCTTAGTTATACTAAACTCATGCTGGATGGTTTGTCGCTCCTTATGTCGAATCCCTTTAGGTCGCGTGTTGACTCCTAAAAGGGTCATCGAGCGAAAAAGACCGGGGTATTGAATTTCTGCCATCATCGCTGCAATTCCTCCATCACTGAACCCTAAAACGTGGGGTTTGTAAAGCCCTAATGCATGGATAAACCCACACAGATCATCCCTTAAGACGGTGTAGTTTAACGGACCTTTAGACCCGCTTTTTCCGTGATGGCGACTGTCCATTCGATACACTGAAAAATGCTCTTTTAACGTGTTGGTCAGTTCATCAAAAATCGTTAACGATTCTTGATTGCCATGAAGAAAAAGAATGGGTTCACCTGAACCATCAATCTCATAGTAAATGACATGATCGCGATAGATCGTTTTCATATTTATCACCTATTGAAAAAGGTCCGTTGGACCTTTTAAGTTTATCAATCTGCATAAGCCATGTTCTGTCCCCTTTCGGGTGTGACCATTTATCTCTACAGTGTAGCATGCTTTGGCTTCATTTCGCCTCATCATGTGCCCCTACCATAATTTGGGTTTCTAGCTTGAGGGGTTTACCGCGTTTCACTTCCCCATTTCTGGGTAATCGTCTCTGTGGCACGTTATGTCTAGGTCATGGTTTCCTTTAGACCATTGAACGCCGTTGCGTCTCAGACGCACCCTAGGTTATGGTTTTCCTAGGCACAAACACTACATTCATCTCAGAATGTGCTAGCATGGACTTTCCTAACCTACTAAGTAGGCTCGGTCACCTTCGATTGACACAAGCATTTTACCACAGCTTATTCAAGATATCAAGATGGGTTATCTGATGAATCAAATATTGGCTCCTGAGCCGCTTTGGACGCCTCTACTGGGTCTTCATCAGGCGTTTCTTCAGTTAACATGACACCTTCTTTGATGGATAAAATGAGTGTTTCTGGATCATTTTTAAGGCTAACATCTGGAATTTCTAGCAAATCTTTCACATAATAGGTGTCGCTTACTGTCATGTGACTCACATCAACATCGATATGAGAAACACCCTTTCCAGGTGCATATTCGGCTTCAACAGATGAAAGATTTTGTTGAACAAAATACCGTGATTTTTCCAACATTTCTTTACCTTTAATCTGGATTGGAATTTGTGCAATAACCGTTTCATCTTTGGCTAGCCGGTGTAATTCAAAATGGATAATCTCATCGGGTTTAAGAATCTTTCGTTGAATATGTTTAAAATATACTTGGTGTTTCTTTCGTTTTAAGGTGACTTCAAATGTCATCGTTTTTCCGTGTCGTTTAAATGCTTCAAGCACATCACCTAATGGTGCTTCAATGGGTGTGGATGTGATGCTTTTTCCATAAATCACACCCGGAACCATGGTGTCTTTTCTGACCTCTCTTAGTGGACGCTTTCTTTCGGTAATTTTCATAAAACCTCCTTTATTTCCTTTTTTCTATTATACCATAAACTAGCCGAATTGTCGAAATTAAGTCATAACTCTTACGAGAACGATGATGATTTAGTTCGCATTATGTTTATTTATACTAAACATATGAAAAAAGAAGCTTTCGCTTCCTTTTGCGTTTATAGATTAAACTTGTGGCTCTGATTCTTTAATAGGTGCGTTTAACGCATCTTTTCTTGATAAATCAATGCGCCCTTTTTCATCAATGTTGATGCATTTAACTAAAATTTGATCGCCCATGGATACAATATCTTCCACCTTATTGACACGTTCTTTCGCCAGTCTCGATATGTGAACTAAACCTTCGGTTCCTTTCCACAATTCAACGAAGCATCCGAATTTTTCAATGCGGACAACTTTGCCTTCATATATCTCTCCAACCTTGGCTTCTTTGACCAAATGAAGGATATACTCAGCAGCTTTTTCAATCCATTCTTGCTCTTGGTGCATGATGAAGACGCGTCCATCTTGTTCAATGTCGATCTTAACGTCATTGTGATCTTCAATAATTTGTGTAATGATTTTACCACCGGCACCGATAATGTCACGGATACGATCTGGATTGACACGAATCATCTTCACCTTGGGTGCATACTTAGACAATTGTGGTCTCGTCTTAGCAATGGTTTGACCCATATGATTGAGAATATGCAAGCGGCCTAGACGCGCTTGTTCTAGTGCTTCTTTTAAGATGTCTTCTGTAATTCCAGAAATTTTGATATCCATTTGCAAGGACGTGATGCCATTTTCTGTTCCAGCGACTTTGAAGTCCATATCGCCTTCATGGTCTTCCATGCCTTGAATATCGGTTAAAATGGTATAATCCGATCCTTCCATAATCAATCCCATCGCAATCCCAGCAACCGGTGCTTTTAATGGAACCCCTGCCGCCATTAAGGCCATCGAACCCGCACAAATCGTTGCTTGAGAGCTCGACCCATTGGATTCTAAAATCTCGGATACAACACGGATGGAATAGGGAAACTCTTCTTCATTGGGTAAGACTTGCAAAAGCGCACGTTCGCCTAAGGCACCGTGTCCAATTTCACGTCTTCCGACGCCACCATAACGGCCAGTTTCGCCTACCGAGTAGGGAGGGAAATTGTAATGCAGCATAAACCGTTTGGAATCTTCTAGACCCAAACCATCTATAATCTGATTTTCACCCAATGATCCTAAAGTCACCACGCCTAATGCTTGTGTTTGTCCTCGTGTGAAAAGCGCTGAACCATGGGTTCTTGCTAATACATCGACACGTGAGGCTAATGGCCTGATTTCATCATTTTTTCTGCCGTCAGGACGGATTTTGTCTTTTGTGATTAATCGTCTCACTTCTTTTTTAACAATGCCTTCTACGATCGTTTTAATATCGGTTAAGTGCTTTTGATGTTTCGCATAATCAAAGACGGCTTGCCCTTCGTATTCGGTATAGAAAGCTCGGTTTGAAAACGCATCAATGGTTTCTTTTGTCAACCGGTCAATGGTTTCGTATCGTTCCAACTTATCGTGGATGGATACGGCTTGAATCATGCGATCGTAGACAAAACCATGAACTTCTTCCATCAGTTTAGGATCAACAGCTCCATCTTCAAACGCCATCTTTTCAGTTTGAAAATCTTTTAAGATGTTTTCTTGAAAAGCAATCAGTTGTCTAATGGTTTCATGTCCCAAAAGAATTGCGTTTAACATGGCTTCTTCAGACACTTGTTTTGCACCTGCTTCAACCATGTTGATGGCTTCTTTCGTTCCTGCAACAAACAAATCGATGTCAGATTGTTCTTCTTGCTCAGGGGTAGGGTTGATGATGTACTCATCGTGAATCCGACCCACTTTAATTCCGGCGATTGGCCCGTTAAACGGAATATTTGAAATGCCAAGTACAATCGATGAACCCAACATCGCAGCCACTTCGGTTGAACAATCGGGATCGCTCGATAAAACGGTGTTGATGATTTGCACTTCGTTTTTGAATCCCTCAGGAAACAGCGGACGAATAGGACGGTCAATCAAACGGGAAGTCAAGGTTTCATGCTCAGAAGGACGACCTTCTCTTCTTAAGAAACCTCCTGGAATTTTACCGCCAGCATAAAGCTTTTCTTGATATAAAACCATCAAAGGAAAGAAATCTTGAGTAGACGCTTCATTTCTTGCGGTAACCACACTTAACACTGCAGATTCTCCATAATGAATCATTGCCGAACCAGCAGCCTGTTTCGCAACTTCACCAATTTCAACGCGTAGGACTCTGCCACCTAACGACGTTTCATAAATCTTTTTTTCCATGATATAAAATCTCCTTCATTTTATATGTCTCTTTTCATTTTATAACCTTATATATATTACCACAAAAAACCGAAATTGAGTAGTAAATAAAAAAAAACTGCAAAAGCAGCTTTTTTATCGACGTAATCCCAATTTGGCAATCAATGCTTGATATCTTTCTACGTCTTTATTACGTAAATAGTTGAGCAAGCGGCGTCTTTGTCCGATCATCATATAAAGACCACGACGTGAATGGAAATCATGAATATGGTTTTTTAGATGTTCGTTGAGTGCATTGATTTCATGTGATAAGACCGCAATTTGAACTTCAGGAGACCCTGTGTCGCCTTCTTTCGTTGCGTATTCTTTCATGATTCGTTGCTTTTCTTCTTTTAGAAGTGCCATGTTATTTCACCTTTCTCGAATAACTAAAGACAGGGTCGGCATTCCACTATCCTTGTTACCGCAATTTTTATTTTAGCATGTATTTTATAAAATGCAACTGATATTCTTAGATTTTGACAAATTGGTCCACCGTAATCACAAATACAGTTGCTCCACCCACTTCGACTTCGAGTGGCAACGCTGAAAACGAACCAAATTCGTTGACAATCGTATTAGGAACCAACTTCGTCCGTTTTTTACTGTGGGCTTCAATAATTTCGAGAGCCTGTGGGACTTTTTCATCGTTAACGCCAATCATGAACGTCACGTTTCCCGCTCTTAAAAAACCCCCGGTGGTTGATAATCGTGTCGAAAAAAAGCGATCTTTTACCAATGCTTTTTGGACTTTATTCGCATCATCATTTGATACAATCGCGATAATCAGTTTCATACGGTTCACCTCTTTATCTTATTATATCATAAATTCGCTTGAGATAAAGCCCTGACCGTCGCTTCATCGTTTTTTAATTGGTCGATGAGTTCCTTTCTTGATTTGAATTTAGATTCCGATCTAAGATAGGTCAAAAACTCAATTTTCAAGGTTTTTCCATAAATGTCTTGATTAAAATCAAGAATATAGATTTCTAAGCGTTTGTCTGTCGTGAAGTTAACGGTGGGATTATACCCAATATTGGCCATGCCGTGATACATTATCTGATCGACGGTGACGTTGACATGATAGACCCCATTTTGCGGAAGAAAATAATGGTTATAATCGATGTTAGCCGTGGGAAAACCGAGTTTATGGCCGACTTTATTCCCATGAACCACGATCCCATAGATTAGATAGTTTCGACCCAAAAGGGTCTTAGCCCCTTGTAGGTTGCCATCGGATAAAAGGTCTTTAACATACGTCGTTGAAACCCGTGTATTTTGATAAAGCAGATCATCGATGACTTCCACTTCAAATACTTTTCTTAAATCCTCAACAGTGCCTTCGGCACGATAACCGAACCGAGCATCACGCCCAATCACCACTCGTTTGACTCCCAATCGCTTTAAAAAGTTCAAAAAATCGTTAATCGATAGATTAGAAAAGTGAGAATCAAACTGAACGATAAACGCATAATCCAGTCCCAACTTATTAAACATATCCATCTTCTCGGAGACGTGGGAGAGCGTTTTGATGGGTTGTTTTCGGATGACATTTAACGGATGAGGATCAAACGTAATCACCGCATGCTTCGTGTCTTGATAGGCGTTGACATGTTCAATCAACTGTTGATGACCAACATGAATCCCATCAAAGTTTCCGATGGTTACAGTTAGCGGTTCGCTGCAATGAAGTTTATCATATGTGTCTTGGTATATTTTCATGTTTCACCTAAAAAATGAGCATCGGTTGGTACCGATGAGAATCGATGGGTTCATAATACGCAACGGGAAGATGGTCATGGTCAACCACAATAAAAGGGCTTTGAATTTGGGTTTGTCTTTCGTCTAAATAGATGCCATTTCGAACCAATTTAATCATATAATCATTCAACATGATTCTTGGATAATCTTTAAAAAACGTTGAAAGTGGGACGATATCGTTAGGCATTATGTCTTTCACTTCTTTTGCGTTTGAGACCGTATATGGACCGACCTCAATGCGCCTTAATTGGCTGATAGCGGCTAAGGCTCCCAAACTTTGTGCCAAATCAACAACAAGACTTCGAATATACGTTCCTTTGGATACCTTAGCTTCAAATGCGATTTCTCGCTGTTGAAGAGGTGAAATGGGATCAAACCGATAAACGGTGACTTCGCGCTTTTTTCGTTCAACATCCAACCCTTTTCTTGCCAACTCATAGAGCTTTTGACCGTCTTGTTTAATGGCAGAATACATCGGAGGTTCTTGATGATACGTCTTCTCAAAAGCTTTCATGCCTTGAACAATTTCAGGTTCTTCGGGTTGATAAGGGTTTGTCTCTATTACCGAACCTGTGGTGTCATACGTATCATAATGCGAACCAAACACCAGAATTCCTTGATAGGTTTTATCCATTTTTTCAAACAAATAGGCCAATTTGGTTGCTTTGCCAGAACAAACCACCATCAGCCCGCTGGCCAATGGATCGAGAGTCCCTGTATGCCCCATTTTAGACACGTTTAGTTTTCGTCGAAGTTTCAGAAGAACATCATGCGATGTCATCTTACTTTCTTTGTCAATCAGAAAAAAACCATCCATGAAATCACCCCTCATATTATATCATGGGTCTTGACTCAACGGGGGTGCAAAAATAAAAAAAAGCACGCTGTGCTTTTATTTATGCTGATTAATCCAAGCTGACACTCTATCTTTTGGCTGATAACCGCTTTGACGATCCACTTCTTCGCCATCTTTGTAGATGACCACGGTAGGAACGCTTCGGATACCGGCTTCAACAGCTTGTGCACGATACAAATCAATATCGACACCATAGAAGGGTACATCTTGCATTTCATTGCTGATGCTTTCAATCACAGGTTTCAACATTTTGCATGGTCCGCACCATGTAGCAAAATATTGAACGACGACGAGTCCTTGTTGTCCAATCACGTCTTGATAAGGTTGTCCTTGATAATCTCTCATTGATAATCCCTCACTTTTTTATAATGAATTACATTATTTATTATATGTTTAAAAAACTTGATTTGCAAGTCAATTGCATTACTTTAGCGTGAGAATGGTCACACCGTTCAACCCTTCTCCTTCACCACCAAACCGAGAGGATTGGATGTATTTGGAGCTTTTAATGTAGTCATAAACCGCTTTTCTAACCGCTCCGGTTCCAAACCCATGAATCACACGAATTTGGGTTAAACCGGACAGCATGGCTGAATCAATCGCCTGGTCCATGGCTTCCTTGACTTCTTCGAAGCGATACCCCCGTAAGTCCAGTTCAAAACTGGCTTTTCGCTCGGGTGTACTGCCTGTTGATCCTCTAGATGCCTTGGGCTTAGTTTTGGATTCGATAGGCTTGGATTCCTTTTTTAACTCCAACCGATCAAATACCATATCATAAGGACCAAAAACCACCCTTATTTTATCTTTTTCAATCGATGTGATGGTCCCCATTTGCTGATACGGAATGATGAACACCTGATCTTCTACTGCAAGTTCATCGGGTACCCGATGGCTATGGTCATCGGCTACCCCTTGATTGAGTTTACGCTTCAGTTCAGCAAGTTCGGGATTGGTTAACGCGCTTTTCGATTGCAAGCTTAAAATGAGCGTTCTTAAATCATCTTTAAGCGCTTCCCATTTATCGGTTTCGCGTTTTCGAATGGCCTCAATCACCGATTCCTGAGCTTTTTCTAACACCTCTTTCTTCTCGATTAAGGTTCTTCTTTCGCGCTCTGTTTTTTCAATATCTTCTTGGAGTTGCTTCTTTTTCTCCGTTACAACCGCCATTTCATCGGTTAACTTCTCCATGATTTTCGCTAAATCGCTTTGTCTGCCTTCATAATAGTGTTCTGCATGACGAACGACATCGTCTTTGAGTCCCAGTCTTCTTGCGATTAAAAAGGCGTGAGAAGAGCCTGTGGTTCCCATTTGCAAGTAATAAAGAGGCTTCAAACTCTTTTTATCAAAAGCCACACTAGCCGTCCGCATATGGGGCGTCTCATAGGCATACATTTTGAGCTCTGAATAATGGGTGGTAACCATCATGCGGATGTCAAACTGTCTAAAATAATCCAGAATGGCCATGGCCAATGAAACCCCTTCGTTTGGATCAGTGCCGCTTCCTAATTCATCCAATAAAATGAGTGTACGATCTTTCACGTGGTGAATCATTTGAATGATTTTCGTTAAGTGAGACGAAAAAGTGGACAACGATTGTTGAATGGATTGCTCATCACCGATATCAGCAAACACCTGATGAAAAATAGAAACCGATGAATGGTCGGATGCTGGAATCAAAAGCCCAGTTTGAACCATCAATGTCAGCAATCCCACCGTTTTTAAAGCGACTGTTTTCCCCCCGGTGTTTGGTCCGGTAATCAATAAGGTTTTAACGGAATCATCCAACTCAACTTCAATCGGAACCACTAAACTTGGATCAATCAACGGATGTCTAGCCTTGATAAGATGAATTTTTCCTTCTTCGTTAATCAACGGTTTGTGTGCATCGATTGACCATGCATAACGGGCTTTAGCCGCGTTGAGGTCTAAATGGATAAAAGTAGTCATATTGCTTTTTAAAGTTTTCCCATTTTGAGAAACCTCTTGACTAATCATGGATAAAATGCGTTGGATTTCATTTTCTTCTTTAATTTTTAAGGTTTCAATCTCAGCGGTCAACTGCCGAGTTGCCTCAGGTTCAATGTACACCGTTTGACCCGATGAGGACATATCATGAATAATCCCTTTGATTTTGTTCTTATAACCGTCTTTAATGGGGATGCATAAACGTCCGTTTCTGATAACAATTACGGGCTCATTGACATAGAGGGCATAATCAACCAACAGTTTTTGGATTTTATCTTGAACCGACTTTTCAAGTCGCAAAAGTTGTCTTCGAATGTGATACAGTTCCGGCGTTGCATCGTCTAAAACTAAGCCATCTTCATCCAGTTTTGATGAAATAAAGGACAATAGATCGTGATGATCCATCAAGCGCGACGCATCCGTTTCAATCACACCAAGCGCGACCTTATTTCGTTTCGCTTCTTTAAAATAATGGAGGATATCTTTCTCCATCTTTAAAAACAATTGGATGGTCAAAATCTCGCGGATAGAAAGCATACGCCCCAAAAGAGCATAGTCAAAAAGGGGCTCGATATCGTAATCCTCGATGAAAGGAAGAAGCCCTTGCCGCTGTATAAGAGACATCATATCGCGTGTCTCATCCAATGCTTGATGAATTTCATCAAGGGAAATCATGGGTTTTAACGCCCCAATGATCTCATGGGTTGTTTGGGATTTTGCGTAAGATTCCACCTTGGCCAAAATCGTATCGAGTTCGAGTGTTTTTGTCATAAATGTCATGTTTTGGTCCCTCTTTTCCTGAAAAATGTGATATAATAAGAAAGGTAGGAGATTAAAATCCCATGAAACAATATACCTTATCGGTCGATGCCAACGAGTTAGAAAATCTCTATAGAGTGTTTGAGAATCACCTAGTTGAGGATGATAACCCTCATCTTTCTTTTCATGCCCGTTATAATCAAATCGATGTCTTAGCGTACCAATCCGGCAAAGTCGTCCTACAAGGCGATGAAGTCTCTCAAGCTTTGACCTCCATTAAACAACATTTGAACCGTGTTGATTATGCTGCAATTGGCTCAGACGAAGTAGGAACCGGGGATGTGTTTGGTCCAATGGTTGTCTGCTCGGTCTATGTCAGTGTGGAAGATATCGCCTATCTTGAAGCCATGAACATCCGCGACTCCAAGAACATGAAAGATGATCAAATCGTTCGGGTTGCTCCTAAAATGGCGAAGCGATTAATTCATTCGTTATTAATCCTAAACCCCAAGAAATTCAACAGTTTGGTGGACCAAGGGGTTAACATGAACAAAATGAAGGCATTGCTTCATAACCAAGCCATCATTAAGACCACCTCTAAGATCTCTGAAAACGTCCCTGTCATTTTGGATCAATTCTGCACACCCCAATTATACTTTAATTATCTTAAAGATGAAACACTCATCTATCGCGATATTGATTTTAGAGTTCGTGCTGAATCGGTTCATGTTTCGGTCGCTGCTGCTTCCATCATCGCTCGCTATGCGTTTTTAGTCAAAATGAATGAATACAGTGCAAAACTGAATGTTCGTTTGCTTAAGGGAGCCGGCAAGGATGTCGATCGACAAATTGAGTTGATTCATCAAAACAAGGGTATAGAAACCCTTAAACTGATTGCTAAGATGAATTTTAAGAATATCACTCGGGTGATAAACCCCTAATAGCCTTTAATTTTTGTTGAAACGATAAGGGTAGATCGGCGTTAAACGCCATCCACTCTTTTTTTATTGGGTGCTGAAAACGTAACGATTTCGCATGTAAATATTGACCGGTTTTAACCGACGATCGCTTAGGCCCATACTGGGGATCTCCTAAAACGGGATGGCCAATATACGCCATATGAACCCGAATTTGATGGGTGCGTCCGGTTTCAAGTCGACATTCCACCAAACTGCATCCAAAAAACGTTTCCAAGATTGAAAAATGCGTCTTAGACGGTTTTCCTGATGCAATCACGGTCATTTTCAACCGGTTTTTAGGATCTCTGCCTATGGGTGCATCAATGGTGCCCCCTTTTTCTTCAAAGGTGCCTTCCACTAATGCCACATAAGTTCGCTCCACGGTGTGGTTTTTTAAAGCTTCGCTTAAGAGTTGATGCGCACGATCATGTTTGGCTACAAGCATCAAGCCCGAAGTATCTTTGTCCAACCGGTGGACAATGCCTGGTCGGATGGTGCCGTTAATGGAGGATAAATCGTCTAATTGAAACAAAAGCCCGTGAACCAATGTTTGATCCTGATAGGATGAGGCCGGATGAACAACCAACCCTTCGGGTTTGTTGATGACCGCTAAGTCGTCGTCTTGATACACAATCTCCAAACGAAGATTAACTGCTTCTAAGTCCAAAGAAACCGGCTCTAAGCGATCCATGTCGATATGATCATTTTCTCTCAAGGAGTATCCGGTTTTAACTGTATTTCCGTTGACACGAATGTGACCTTTCTTTATCATCTCTTGAATCGCACTACGGCTATAATCCACCGTTTGAGCGGTCACGAACTGGTCGAGACGCTCACCCACATGGGCAGCATCAATGGTCCACTGAAGGGACTTCATGTTTCTTTTCCTTCTTTCGTTTTGTTTCTAAGAAAAAAACATCGATAGCAAACAGGAGAATTGCAAGCGATAAATACAAATCAGCAAAATTGTTATAAAAATTGTTTGAATGACCGATGATGTAGCCGATAAATGGGTAATGAAGAAAATCGATGACAAAAGATAACATCGCGCGATCAATGGCATTCCCTAGCGTTCCAGCTATAAACAGCACCATGGACCAACTGTACACTTTTTTAGATTGAAAATCAACCGAGTGAAACAAATAACCAAAGATAGCCAATGCGATTAAAGTGATTACAAAAAACAATAGATGTTGATTGGCTAGTAAACCAAATGAGGCACCGTAATTTTCACGATAACCCAGTTCTAAGACCCCTTTGATCCAAACGGTGTCTCCCGTAATCCATGCTTTGGCCATATGTTTAGTGATTTGATCTAGAAAAACCAAAAACGCAATCATCATTAATCCAAAAATCATACTGTCCTCCTAAGAAATGATCATGATGAGAATGATGCCAATCATCATGAACGTTGTTGCTGCAATGGCTGTTTCAGTCCATTGTGGGATGGTTGTGTTAATTTCTTTAATTTTGGGTTGATAGATTTTTAAAAATCGATAGTAAAAGAAATAATACAGAACACACCATGCCATCATAATCAAAACTAAAAAAATAGAAATAAGTAAAGTATGTTTAGCATATATAAACATATTAATGGCCATACCCACCAAAGGAAGGACCAGAACTAAGGCCACTCCTATCGAAGCAACCACAGCTTTTAGTGCCTCTTTAAACGAGACATTGCGGTCAATAAGCTTCACCAGTTTTCGATACCGATAAAAGAGCTTAAATGCGCGATCAACGATACGTTTCATATAACCATTCAACCGCCTCTCTAACCGTTTTAACTCGAATTAACTGATAAGGAATTCGTATATCTTTTACCTCATTATAATGAGATTCTGGTATGAAGAAAACATCGATTTTTTGATCAATCCCAGTATATATTTTTTGTCTTACGGCACCAATTCTTCCCACATTTCCATCCATAGAAACTGAACCTGTTCCTGCAATTCGGTGTTGGTCAATGTTTATTTTAAGTAAACTTGCATAAATACTTAAGGTTTGAATCAATCCACCACTGGGACCTCCGCTTTTGTAATCTGAAGCGGGTAAATCCACTTTGGGTACCGCATGTTTTATCCGGTAACTGGGCAAATAGCGAATCGAAAGATCACCCGGTTCCAATTGAATCATCAGTTCATGGGTGGTTTCAATTCCATCGGTTTCACGGATGATGGTCAAGTTCATGGCATCATTTCCAAGTGCTTGATAAAACGCATCAAGATCATCTTGATACGAAACACCATTCACTTCAACAACGCGATCTCCAATTTTTAGTTCTTGTAGTCGTCTCGGACGTTGATATACATAAACGCCCTCTAATTGATAGTCAATACGAACTGTCTGATCTTTTTCTGAAGCCAGTTCATAGGCTAAAATGACAGACGTCATTAACGAAACTTGTTTGGCTAATTGACCTGCTAAAAAATCATCCCGATAGCTCGTATCTTTTTCGCGGAGGGTTCTTGGATAAACCGTCATGGTGCGATCCACGGTTAAAACCATGCGCTGAAACGCCGTTAACGGTGTCCAATGATAGATAAAAATGGTGTAAAACGCATCGCTCATTTCATGGTCTTCAATAGCAACAATCGGACCAACTTCGTTGATTCCTCCGGGTGCATGCACCGAAAAATCGGTTGGAACAACCAAAAAAAACATGAGATAGAGATACGGAAACAACAAGGTAACAATCCATTTTCGATAGGGTTTAAGAAATTCTTTCATACGTGAGGTTCCCTACTTTGATTTGACGAAAGCTTACTTTCGCCTCGTTGAGCATGCGAATCGCAGCTAGATTTCCTTCCGTTTTTTCGTATTTATTATCTTCATAGATGATTTCTGTAATGCCCGACTGAATAATTAGTTTCGCGCATTCATTGCATGGAAAAAGGGAGACATAAATCGTGGCTCCTTTTAACGATTGGGTAGCGTTTAAAATAGCGTTGGCTTCAGCATGAACCACATAGGGGTATTTGGTGTCCAAAAAAGACCCGTCTTTTTCCCATGGAAATGTTTCATCGCTGCATCCTTTAGGCAATCCATTGTATCCTATCCCTATGATTCGCTTATCTTGATTGACGATACAGGCACCGACTTGTGTGCCTGGATCTTTGCTTCTTAAGGCCGATAATTTAGCGACACCCATAAAATAGGCATCCCAACTGATATAATCGTTTCGCATCATTTTTTCTCATCCTTGCGTGCAAGATTCATGTCAATGTGACAATACCCATTTGGGTTCTTTTTTAAGTAGTCTTGATGGTATGCTTCTGCTTCTTCGTAATCCATATTAGGCAGCACTTTGGTTTGAACGCGTTTAAGTTGATCTTTAAATGTTTCTTCCATGAAACGTTGGATTATTGGAACATCGTTTGGATCATCATAATAAATCCCAGTTCGGTACTGTCTACCGATATCGTTTCCTTGACGGTTCATGGAATACGGGTTAATGATTCTAAAAAAATGATCGAGGATTTTTTCTAAAGAAATGATGGTTGGGTCATATTGGACCCAAACCGCTTCGGCATGTGAGGCAACCCCTTGGCATACTTCTTGATAGGTTGGCTTTTTTTTATTGCCATCGACATAACCCACCGATGTATCCAAAACGCCTTTAAGTTGGGCAAAATACCCTTCTACTCCCCAAAAACATCCGCCTGCAAGTGTGATGGTTTTATGCATCTTTTTTGACCTCCAAAGAAAGTTCCTTTAATTGATCGATACTCACGTCACTTGGGGCTTGCATCATGGCATCCTTTGCACTTTGTGTTTTAGGAAACGCCACCACATCTTTGATGTTGGTAGTATGGGTCATGATCATAACCAAACGGTCTAGCCCCAATGCGATTCCACCATGAGGTGGGGTTCCATACTTAAGTGCGTCTACGAAAAATCCAAATCGTTCTTTAATATCCATCTCCGACAACCCTAAGGTATCAAACATCAGTTTTTGGACATCCTGATGATGAATCCGAATGGATCCTCCCCCAAGTTCATATCCATTAACCACAATGTCATACGCTTTAGCCATGGCTTCTTTAGGAGCCTTTTTGAGCACTTCAGGATCAACCGGTGCGGTAAATGGATGATGCTTGGCATAAAACCTTTGGTCTTCTTCACTGTATTCCAAAAGTGGCCAGTCGATTACCCAAAGGAATTTATAGGTGTTTTCAGGGATTAATGCGTAGCGTTGGGCTAACTCAACCCTTAAAGCCCCTAGGGCTTGCGATACCGCTTCAAAATCATTTCCGGGTACGATGAATAGGGTTTGACCTTCTTTAAGGTTTAAGCGCTCAAAATCGGATTCATCCAAATATTTCGCGATGCTCCCGGAAAACTCATTCGCGTGTCGCTTAAGGGTAGCAAGCGTCTCTCCATGATTCTTTTTGACCACCAGACTTAATTGATCCAACACCTTTCGGGTTAGACTTTCGGCCTCATCTAAAAGAAGTCCTCGAACGCATGTTTTTTGATGAAACAAAGGCACTTTATCGGTTTCCATGATGGTTTTAACATCAAAAATGGATAAATCATAACGAAGGTCAGGTTTATCTGATCCGTAACGGCTTAATGCGTCGTGATACGTCATTTTCATAAAGGGGGTAGCTATCTCAACGTTTAACACGTTTTTAAACACATAGACCATCATCTTTTCAACTAAATCAAAGATGTCTTCAGGCTCGATGAATGATGCTTCAATGTCGATTTGAGTGAACTCAAGTTGTCGGTCTGAACGAAGGTCCTCATCTCGAAAACAGCGAGCAAACTGAAAATACTTCTCAAAGCCTGCAATCATGAAGAGTTGTTTATAGATTTGTGGCGACTGAGGAAGTGCATAAAACTGGCCTGGATAAAGCCTAGAAGGAACGAGAAAATCACGTGCTCCTTCAGGTGTTGATTTCCCTAATACAGGTGTTTCTAACTCGTAAAATCCTTCGGTTAAAAGGGATTGTCTAACCGCTTGAGTGATCGCATTTCGTTTGATTAAAAAATGTTGCATAACGGGTCTTCTTAAATCCAAATAGCGGTATTTAAGCCGTGTTTCTTCAAGCGCATCCGAATCATTAGATATCATGATAGGGGGTGTCTCAGAAACGTTTAGCACCTTAAGATGTTCAACCTCTATTTCAATCTCTCCAGTTGGAAGATTAAGGTTTTTGCTTTCTCTTTCGATGACAACCCCCTTGACTTCAATGACATATTCGCTTCTTAAAGTTAATGCCGTCTCATGTGCTGGGTGATTGGGTTTAACGACCAATTGGGTTATCCCAAAACGGTCTCTTAAATCGATGAAAACAAGTCCTCCTAAATTACGGTTCCGCTGGACCCACCCTTTTAGAAAAACGGTTTGTCCAAGGTGACTGATGTTCAATTCATGGTTATGATGGGTGTATTTCATCTTCTATTTTCCTAGTCTTTCTTTGAGATATTTAGGGACTTTAGCAACAACGACTTCATCTTGGACTTCCGTTTGGGTATTTTTAACTCCCACTACACCGCGTTTGTATTCATCCTCACCAATAATGATCAAATACTTCGCTTGTTGCTTAATGGCTTGTTTCAATTGGGATTTAAAGGATTTTTGGGTGTAGTTCATGTCACAAGAAATCCGAGCTTGTCTAAGTTGAAACAAAATTTTCGTTGCTAAACTTCGGTAATCCGGTTGAAACGTCAAAATAAACGCCTCTAAGATGGGCTCTTTGGCAAAATCGACATTTTCCGCATCAATGGCCATCAGCAATCGTTCCATACCAAAAGCAAAACCAATGCCTCCAAGATCCGGACCCCCTAACTCTTTGACCAATTTTTGATAACGCCCCCCACCGCCTAAAACATTTTGCGCCCCAAATCCTTCTATATCGGCTTCAATCTCGAAAACCGTGTGGCTGTAATAATCTAGACCACGCACCAAACGATTAGCGATCTCATAGTTAATCCCAGCCATATGAAGGTGTTCCAAGATGCTCGTGAAATAGTGTCTAGAATCGGTGTTTAAATAATCTTGTGGGGTGGGTGCATTTAGCAATGCTGGATGATTTTGATCGATTTTGCAATCCAAAATGCGAAGAGGGTTTTTATCGATTCGAATCTTGCAATCGTCACATAACGTTTCCATGTGGGGATCAAAATGCGTTTTTAATGCGTGATGGTATTGTTGTCTAGAGTCTTCATCACCCAAGCTATTGATTCGAACCCTGACGCCTTTTAGGCCCAGCCGTTTGATAAAATCGTAAGCCAAAATAATCAACTCAGCATCCAATGCAGGATCGATGGCTCCAATCGCCTCCACACCAAACTGATAAAACTGACGATAACGTCCTTTTTGGGGTCGCTCATAGCGGAAATTGGGACCTATGTAATACACTTTCTCAAGTTCACCTGAGGCATAGAGTTTGTTTTCAACATAAGCTCGGATAATGCCAGCTGTGCCTTCTGGACGCAAGGTCAAACGACGCTCGCCACGATCATCAAAATTGTAGGTCTCTTTGGTGACCATATCGGATAATTCCGATTGACGATGGAACACTTCACTGTATTCCATGATGGGTGTCCGCATCTCTTTAATGTTATAGAGTTTCATCAATGCGCGAATTTCTTCTTCTAGACGTTGCCAAAGATACGACTCATTTGGACAAACGTCATACGTTCCCTTTACTTTGTTGATAGCCATGGTAAGCCTCCTTAGTTAGTTCGTAACAAAACATTTCGACCTGTTGTGTGGTCCCAAAACGGGTGATGGTCATTGCTTCTCTTCCTACATAGGAAAAGGGTGTTTTTAAGATCACTTTTTGACTAGCAATGTTATCCACCAAATGTTTGATTTTGATGATATCGTAACGTAGATGGGTAAATCCCACATCCAACATAATCGCTAGCGCTTCAGACATAATCCCTTTATTCCAATAATCTTGATGCAAGACATACCCAATTTCGGCCCCGTTTCGTTGATCATCTTTCGTATGAAAATCGATGGTGCCAATCATTTTATCAGAAAGTAAATCCACTATGGCGTACCCAATGGGTAATCCTTTTTTAAACCTGGGCAAAAATACGGTTTTAATGGCGTATTTCGCATCCTTAAGGTCTTTCATTGGACCCCAGGATAAATACTTGACCACTTCAGGATTTTTTCCGTAATCATACATGTCATTCGCATCTTTTTTGCTGATCGTACGAAGCATGTAGTGGTCAAAGATAAGATTGGGCATGGTGCGATACGGTTTTTTCATGGTTGAGTCTCCTTCAAAATAAAAACGCCCTTAAAAAAATCTAAGGACGAAATAATCCGCGGTGCCACCTTAGTTCTAGGAAGTCCTAGCCCTTCATTTGGTTAAGGTCTCATCAGGCTGTCACATCCCAAGGGATCTCCTGAATCACAGACGATTCAATTACATTCTTATAGTATCTTAAAAATGGTAAAAAGTCAATCACATTTCGATTTGGATGGTCACGGGTCCATCGTTGATGGATAGGATTTCCATTTTGGCCCCAAAAACACCTTGCTCAACATGAGCATGCTCACTCAGGATATTAATGAAATGATGGTAAAGGTTTTGTGCATCAGTAGGGGGCATCGTTTGAGTGAATGAGGGGCGATTATTGCCTTTGGTATCGCCATATAGCGTAAACTGAGAGACAACCAATAAAGATCCCTTAACGGCCTTTAAATTGAGATTCATTTTTTGGTTATGGTCTTCAAACACGCGAAGATTAATGATTTTATCCGCCATCTTTTTAACGTGTTCCAAGGTATCATCAACATGAAACCCGACGTAGATTAAATACCCTTTTTCGATGGAACCGACGATGCTTTGGTCCACTTTAACTTGAGCTTGCTTAACGCGCTGAATGACCGTTCTCATTTGAAATCACGATCCACGCTGTAGATTTCACTAATCTTTCGCATGTTTAACATCACGGATTGCAGTTGGTTGCTGTTGGAAACCATGACCCGAAGACGAATGATTTGCTCGAAATTGGCTGTTGTAATGGCGTTAACCTCCAATATGGATACACTCTGTGCATTGATTTGAGTCACGATATCGGATAAGAGATTGGGTTTCGCTCCTCCAACGATTTTCATACGGGTTGAGTATTTACGAGTCACTTCAGATGACCAGAAAGCTTCAATTAGACGATGGTCATCAAAGGTTTTAAAGTTAGGGCAAAACGATGAATGGATGACAATACCACTCGTTTTGGAGACATAACCAATAATGGGATCGCCAGGAATAGGAAGACAACAATTCGCCAGTTTTAACTGGGGCGATGTTAGTCCTTCAATGACGACACCGGTTTCACTATGGGTCGTTAACTGCTTTTGCGCCTTTTCCATTTGGCGTTGCAGCAGTTGCTGTTGATCGACTTCCTGACCCAAAAGTTTATTGACGACTGTCTTCGCACTGAAATTGCCTTTTCCAATTTCCAATTGCAGTTCAGTAACGGTCGTAATCATGTACTTTTCAAAGTGTTTTTTGACAAAAGCATCATCGATGGAATCGGTAATTTTGTTTTGCATGAACTCGCGTTCAATCGCTTCTTTCCCAATTTGGATAATGGTGTCTCGATTCAACTTGTTTAAAAACCCCTTGATTTTATGCCTTGCATGCGAAGATTTGACGATCTTAAGCCAATCTTCACTCGGACCATAGGAGTTTTTATTGATTTTTACACTGACAATATCTCCGGTGTTAAGCTCGTATTCAAGAGGAACGATGCGGTTATTAACAATCGCTCCCACCATCTTATGACCGATATCGGTGTGAATTCGGTAGGCAAAATCGATGGGGGTTGCTCCTTTAGGAAGTTCAATCACTTCCCCTTTAGGTGTGAAAACATAGACATTCGCATCTAAAATGTCCCCTTTGATGGTTCCAACAAACTCTTCTGCACCTTCAGAGGTATCGTCTTGATCTTCGCTCATTTTAAGAAGCTCGCCATACCATTTTAGTTTTTGAGCAATCTCAAACTGTTCTTTTTCTTTCGAGTACGCTCGGTTTTCCTTATAGGCCCAGTGAGCAGCAATCCCGTATTCCGCAATCTGGTCCATTTCATGTGTGCGTATTTGCACTTCAAAAAGCGTTCCATCTTCCGATAAAACCGTGGTATGAAGGGATTGATACATGTTGGGTTTTGGAACAGCGATATAGTCTTTGAATCGCCTTGGAATGGGCGTAAAACTGGCGTGGATAATGCCTAAAGCTTGATAACAATTTTCCACTTTATCGACAATTATTCGCACAGCCAGCAAATCATAGATGTCTTCAAAAGCACGGTTATCATTGACCATTTTTTTGTAGATTGAAAAGATATTTTTGATACGGCCTTTGATTTCAAATTCTTCTAAATTGGACTCATGAAACAACGTTTTAATGTGTCCAATGACTTTGTCAATTGATGCTTCGCGTTCTTCCCGTTTGGCTTGAATCATGTTGCTGACCCGGTAATACATCGGGGGGTCTTTGTAGCGAAGCGAACGGTCTTCTAACTCGGCTTTGACTTTAAATATCCCTAAGCGATGGGCGATAGGTGCATAAATTTCCAGGGTTTCCGTGGCAATCTTGTACTGCTTTTCTGCTGGCATGGAGTCCAATGTTCTTACATTGTGAAGCCGGTCAGCAATCTTAATGACCACCACACGGATGTCTTTGGCCATGGCCAAAAGCATTTTTTGATGGTTATCTGCTTGAGACGCTTTTGTGTTAAACGAGAGTTTTCCGATTTTGGTAACCCCATCAACCAACGATGCAACATCGTGACCAAACTCTTTTTCGATGTCTTCTAAGCTGGTTGTGGTATCTTCTACGGTGTCATGGAGTAAAGCGGCCATTATCGTGGCAGGTCCTCCTTTAAGCTCCGCTATAATCTTTGCAACCGCAACCGGATGGGTAATGTAAGGCTCTCCACTTTTTCGCATTTGACCTTTATGTTGTTTTAAAGCCAAAAAATAAGCCTTTTCAATCAGCTTACAATCGGATGGCTTTTTAATATACGAACTAAAGGATTCAATCAGCGATTGCAAAAGTGGATCGGTCACAAAACACCTCTTTTCAATAAGTGATTAAAGACAATATATCATAGTTTTGTAATTTTTCTCTACCATTTAAGAAAGATAATTCAATTAAAAAGCAAATACCCACCACTTCGCCACCGAGACGTTCGATCAGTTTTGCTGTGGCACCAACGGTTCCACCTGTGGCCAACAAATCATCCACAATCAGCACTTTATCGCCTTTTTTGACAGCATCTGCATGTAAACATAGTTCGTTGGATCCGTATTCAAGGTCATAGGCGATGGTGACGGATTCACGTGGCAACTTACCGGGTTTCCGTACAGGAGCAAATCCGATTTGAAGTGCCGTAGCTACGGGACAACCAAAGATAAACCCACGAGCTTCTGGGCCGATGATGACGGTGGCTTCTTTGTTTTTAGCAAATTCAACAAATTGATTGGCGGCATAGCGATAAGCCTCACCATTGAGCATCAAAGGGGTAATATCTTTAAACAAAATGCCTGCTTTTGGGAAATCCTGAACATCCGCGATGTATTTTTTTAAGTCCATTTTCTTATCCTCCATCTATCTTTTTTTATCAAAAAAAGATGATACTACCGTCTTATTTTAACTCATTTAGGATGTTTTTACAAGTGTGCTATAATCATTATAGGTGATATGATGCAACCCTTAGCTTATCGAATTCGTCCCACCCAATTTGAAGATGTCGTGGGTCAGGACCATTTAGTTGGAAAACATGGTGTTTTAAGAGAAATGATTGCGAAAAAGAAGTTCTTTTCGTTCATACTTTACGGACCTCCAGGAACCGGTAAAACCACCATTGCTCATCTTTTTGCACAGGAATCAGAAATGGATACCTATTTTTTCAATGCCTCTACCGATAGCAAAGCCCGTTTAAAAGACATTTTAAACACCACTCAATACCATGATCTTTGTTTGGTGATCGATGAGATTCATCGAATGAACACCGATGTTCAAGATTATTTACTCCCCTTTATGGAAAATGGGAAAGCCATTGTAATCGGACTTACGGCGCTCAATCCGTTTCAAGCCATCAATCAAGCCATTCGTTCACGGTGTCATCTTTTCGAAGTCAAACCGTTAGATGATGAGGCCATTCGACACGCATTGGTGCGTGGGCTTCGTCATTTGGATGTTGATTTTAAACTCAGTCAAGAGGCATTTACTGAACTGATTAAACGCTCCAACCATGAAGTGAGAACGGCTTTAAACGTGCTTGAAGCCATCGGGTTGGTTGCAACAGATGGGCAATTGATTACCCCTTCTCTTATTCAGAAAGTAACCGGAAACATGCACCATCATTTGGATAAAGATGGCACCCATTATTACGATTTGCTTTCTGCACTTCAAAAATCCATCCGTGGCTCAGACGTGGATGCATCGCTTCATTATTTGGCTCGGCTCATCACGCTTGAAGACCTCGACTCGATCATCCGAAGGCTCTTAGTGATTGCCTATGAAGACATCGGGTTAGCCCAACCTCAAATGGGTTCAAAGGTGCTCATGGGATGTCAAGCGGCATTGATGGTGGGTTTCCCTGAAGCACGGATTATTTTGAGTCAACTCGTGATTGACATGGCCTTATCGCCTAAGTCCAACACGGCGATGGTTGCCATTGATGAAGCGTTAAGCGATTATCAAGAAACAGATTGTGGAGACATCCCAGAACATGCGCTTAATCGGTTTATTCGATTAAAGCCTGATATTTACCATTATCCCCATAACGATAAAAATGCAATCAACGACGAACGCTACATGCCTGAAAAACTGATGTTAAAAACTTATTATCGTCCAAAGAACGAATCTGTTTACGAAAAAGCGTTGTTTGATCGGTTAAAAATGATTGATGCATTAAAGAAAGTTAAACGGTTTTAGTGAAAAAAAGAGAAGCGGTTTGCTTCTCTATTTCTTTAGTCGATGGAAATAATGACAGGAATCGTAATAGGTGAACGTCTGATCTCTTGATAGATGTAACGCCCAATTTCATTTCTTACATCTTTTTTATAATCGTTCCAATTGATGTATTTGCCTTCTAAATGTTTTTTAGAGACCTCAAGAAAAATCTCTTTGACGCGATCTAAAACATTTTGAGACTCTTTGACATACACGAAGCCTTTGGTCACCAACTCAACAGAACCGACAATGGTTTTGATTTTGGGATTCACATGTGCCACAATGATTAAAACACCATCTTCAGCCAATAGTTCTCGATCTTTCATGACAAAATCGTTAACATCGCCAACCGCTGTTCCATCAATAAGGATTTCGCCCACATTGATGTCGTTTTTTGACACATAAGGCTCTTTGTTTTCAAAGGTTAAAACATCCCCGTTATCCATTAAAAAAACGTGTTCAGGCTTGTAGCCAATATCATAAGCCAGTTTTCTTAGCGCATACTGATGACGAAATTCCCCAATCGTAGGAACGATGTATTGCGGTTTTAGTAAATTCATCATCATCTTGAGTTCATCCGATGTCGCGTGTCCTGTCGTTAGTAACCGTTTATCGATGACTTTGATATCGGCATCGCTTCGATAAAGCGTGTCCAATGTTCTTACCGCCATCTTTTCGGTTCCTGGGACAGGTGCTGTCATTAAAATGATGGTGTCATTTTCATTGATATGGATTAAGCGATCGGTTTTTTTAACCATCCGTTGAAGCATGAAAAAGGGTTCATGTCGATTGCCAGTTACCAGAGCAACAATCGATGGATCGTCGTTTTTGTTTTTCTCATCAATGTATCGCAAATTGATTAAAGCGGATTCAGGAATCGTCAGATACCCCTTTTCGATCGCTATATCAACGATGCGTTGCGCCCGTCTTCCGATAATGGCTAGCTTTTTGTTATGCGCTAAAGAAATATCGATGATGCGTTGAATCTTCCTTAAATCGGAGGAAAAAAGTGAAACGATGATGCGTCCTTCGGCATTGGCATAGATGCTGTTAATTCGATGGTTCAATGCTGTCGAACCAAAATGCCCACCTTCTAGGGTAGACCCAACCGATTCAGAAAGCAAGAGCAAAACATTCTTTTCAGAAAGCTCATTTATTTTTCGAAAATCCGTCATATAATGAACATCACTGCTTTGATCAAAAGTGAAATCCGAGGTATAAACAATGACCCCATCTAACGTATGAATAGCAATCCCGATGGACTCAGGGATAGAGTGGGTTGTACCAAAAAATGTCAACCTAACATTGCCAAATTTGATGATGCTATTGGAATGAATGGTGTTTAACGTCAATGATTCTAAATCAAATCCTTCATCGCTTAGTGTGTCCTTGACGATTTGCATCGTAAAATGGGTCGCATAAACCGGAACGTTCAATTCTTTTAACACGTGAGGGAGTGCGCCTATGTGGTCTTCATGTGCGTGCGTCAAAAAAATACCTTTGATTCGGTCTTTTGCCCGTATCAAAATGCGATAGTCTGGGATGATTTCATCAACCCCATACAATTCCGATGTTGGATATTTAATGCCTGCATCCAAAATAAACAGTTGCTGATCCACTTCAACAACATACATGTTTTTTCCATTCTCGCCCAGTCCACCCAAGGCGAAAAACCTTATTCTACTCATACATTCACTTCCTTTGAATCGTAGGATTACCTTTTTTATTATACCATGTTTTTATTCATACACAATCAATTTGTTCAGGGAGTATGATATGATAAAAGTAGGTGATAACATGATTAACTATCCTATCAAAAAACCCATGATGGAAAGAAAAACCAACTACGCAAACCTTGGCATGACTTTAGAAGCGGATATCGAAGCTTCAAACACCTATTATTTGAACCACGGATTCGCTGTCATTCACAAAAAACCTACCCCCATTCAAGTCGTTAATGTCAACTATCCCGCTCGAAACAAAGCAAAAATAGTAGAAGCGTATTATAAAACACCCTCAACTACCGATTTTAATGGGGTCTATAAAGGATACTATATCGATTTTGATGCCAAAGAGACCCACTCAGCTACTTCAATGCCCTTAAGAAACATTTCTCCCCATCAAATCGACCATTTGAGACAGGTAGAAAACCATCAAGGCATCGGATTTCTCATCGTTCATTTTAAAAAGCATAACACCTATTTTCTCTTGCCATCGGCTGTATTATTCGACTATTGGGACCATCAAGGAAAAGAAAAGGGACGAAAATCCATCCCTTATCAAACCTTTCTTGAAAAAGCTTATCCTATCCCTTTTAAGTACCATCCTCGGCTCGATTATCTTCCAGCTCTTGATCAATTGATTTTTGAAAGCAACTCGTCGTTTAAAACCAAGATGCGTTGACGGATGACCCATAGCAAAACCAATGTAAAAAGGGTTGTCGTCAAATTGTAACCTAAATTATAGGTGATAAACGAATACACCCATGCATCAAACGATGCGGTCTCACTCCAAAACACAACACCTGCCATGGATAACGACAGATACCGAACAAATCCTGCTAAGAGAACGCCCAAAATCATGGATTTCTTTTCATTCAATTGGCCGACAAACAACCCGGTCAATCCAAAGGCAGTAAACCCGACTAAGTAATCCAGTAAAAACGACCATCCAATAATGTAACCTCCAGGTGCTAATAGGATTTCAAATACGCCATAGATAAAACCTGCAATTAGACCATATTTTAGACCATAAAGAAATCCCACAATGACCAATGGCAACATTGAAAGTCCAAGAAAATGACCTCCAAATGGCATGTTCAACATGGGCAAAACAAACTTGCTGATGAGTTCAAAGACAAAGGCAATCGCAATTAAGCCACTTGTCATAATCATCTTTTTTAATTCCACATTTCCTCTCATCTTTCTCCTCCTTAGAAAAATAAAAAATTTCTATGGACGACCAAAGAAATTGATAGTTTGTCAGTCAATCAACTATCCCTCCGCTGGTACTATCCAGATCAGGTTCGCGGGTCGACAAATGTCCTCTCAGCCGAAGCTCCCCGTAGTCACCATTAGCATTATACCATGTTTTTCATCGACATTCAACGGAAAGGATTTTCTATGGAAATTCTATTGGGTCTTCTCTTTCTTATCGTTCTCTTCGCTGTTTTTATCCTACTCAATATGCGGGTTCTCAAGCAAGGACATCTGATCGTGGTCGAACGTTTGGGTTCGTTTCATCGAATCATTGAAGAACCCGGCATTCACTTCTTCATTCCGTTTGTCGATCGTCCCCTTGAAACCTTAAAAAAGGGCACCCTAGTGCGAGAAGTGATTGCATCATCTACCGTTTATGTTTGCACCTTTGAAATCATTGATCCCAAGCGCTTTGTTTATGCTTATCCAGACACCTTGATTGAGTTCGATAAAATGATTCAAGGTGGATATGGCACAATGTCAGACCCATTAGTCGAGGAGTGCCACCAAATGGGGATACGATTGATGGATATCACCCAAAGATAATAAATAATAATTTTTTGTAATTCTCTTGCATTTCCGATAATTCGGTGTATAATGGAAGATGTAAGGAGGAATTGCTATGGACATTAATTGGTTTAACGAGAAACCAAAAGAGTGTGTCATTACCTTGGCACAAGGCAACTTGACATTGAATAAAGCTGCCGCCAACTACTTTGAGCACGCATATAGCGTGATGCTCGGCATTGAAAACAAGCAAAGGCTTGTGGTCATCAAGCCCCTGAACAAAGCAGAGGCATTGAAACAAGACATCCCAGAAAACCGCAAATATAAAATCACGGTCAGGTCGTCTTATGCACGCATTACCAATAAAGCCTTTGTTGAAGAACTTGTTCAGATGTTCGGACTCACACTCGGCACTGAACCCCTCAAATTCAAAGCATCCTGGAATCAAAAGGATCAACTCATGATTGTCGATATGAAGGAGGTATTATAACATGCCCTATATCATGAATGTCTTGTTAGAAAACATCGTTTGGGTTTGGTTGTTCATCTTTGTTGCTGCTTTACTGATAGAACTCGCAACCGCTGATCTAGTCAGCATTTGGTTTTCATTAGGCGCCATTCCACCGTTTATCTTAGCCCTTCTTAACGCCAATTGGATTGTTCAAATCGTGGTCTTCCTTTTAACCACATTCGTTTTGATTGTGTTCACACGTCCTTATGTGTATAAATACTTCAAAACCAATGAGATTAAAACCAATGTGGATGCGATGAGCGGGCAAATTGGGATTGTCACCGTTGAAATCACACCGCTTCAAAACGGACGCGTCAAGATTAAAGCCGAAGACTGGTCCGCGACATCTAAGCGTCAAATACCGGTTGGAACCAAAGTCAGAGTACTGGATGTTGAAGGCAATAAAGTGATTGTTGAGAGTCTAGACGAATAAAAAAATATATAAAATAAGGAGAAAAACATGAAATTATTCTTTCCACCCATTTTGATTAACACCTTAGGCATTGCAGGTCTTGTTATCCTTGGTGTCATTCTATTGTTGTTAGCGTTAAGCTTAAAACGAGTTAGACAGACACAAAAAGTCATTGTTGAACGTTGGGGAGGTTACAACCGTTCCTTAGGCGTTGGGATTCATTTGATCATTCCTGGCGTTGAGCAAATAGCTAAAGTTGTTTCGCTTAAAGAGCAAATCAAAGATTTTGATCCTCAAGCTGTTATTACCAAAGACAATGTCACCATGCAAATCGATACCGTTGTCTTCTTCTCAGTTACCGATCCCAAACTCTTTACCTATGGAACCGAAAACCCATTAATCGCAATCGAAAACTTATCAGCGACGACCTTGCGTAACATCATCGGGGATTTGGATTTAGATGAAACATTAACATCCCGTGATTTGATAAATACCAAAATGCGCACCATCTTAGACGAAGCCACCGATGCGTGGGGAATCAAGGTTCACCGCGTGGAAGTCAAGAACATTATTCCTCCTAAAGATATTCGCGAATCGATGGAAAAGCAAATGCGTGCCGAACGTGAAAAACGGCAAACCATTTTGATTGCTGAAGGGGACAAACGTTCCGCCATTCTTCGTGCCGAAGGGGAAGCTGAAGCGCTTATCTTACGTGCTGAAGCCTTCAAAAAAGAAAAAATCCTTCATTCAGAAGGGGAAGCTACCGCTATATTACGCATTAAAGAAGCTGAAGCATTGGGGATCAAACTCATTAAAGATGCTGCTGCTGACCAAAGTGTCTTGACCCTGAAATCGCTAGAAGCGCTTGCACAAGTGGCCAACGGACAAGCCACCAAGATTGTGGTTCCTACCAACATCACCGATATTGCATCAACGGTACTGATGGCTGCTGAAATCGCAAGAGATAAAGTTGCTAAATAATAAGAAGCGAATGACACGCGTCATTCGCTTTTTTCTTACCGTATGGTTTTTTTAATAAGACTGATTGATTTTTTATCTGTTCCTAGTGTGATGGCTGATTCAATCAACGCCATGGCTTCTTCGATTCCTTTGTCGCGAACATAAAGGGTCGCCAGTACGTCTCCTTGATGAACGTAATGGCCAATTTTTCGGTGCAGATCAATGCCCACTTCTGGGTAGATGATGTCTTCTTTGGTTTCGCGTCCTGCGCCAAGTCGCATCGCTGCTTTTCCAATATCAAGGGCATTGATATCGGTCACATACCCGCTGGTTCGAGCATAGACTTTGACGGTATTTTCTGAAAGAAAATCTTCTGGGTTTTCAAAAATTGACAGATCTCCTCCTTGGGCTTGGACTAACTCCAACCATTTTTGATACGCCTGACCATTGGACAACGCTTCAAGCAAGCGTTTTTTTGCTTGTTCAAAGTCTGTTTCGACTTTTGCATCCAACATGAGATAAGCGCCGATTTCTACCGTGACCGTTACTAAATCAAGCGGTCCTTCTCCTTTAAGGGTCTCAATCGCCTCATACACTTCAAGACCGTTTCCGATTTTGTGCCCCAAAGGTTCATCCATGCCCGTTAAGATGGCGGTCATTTGCTTTCCTGCGAGTCGTCCAATCGAAACCATCAGTTCAGCCAGTTTCACAGCATCCTCTTCATCCTTCATAAAAGCACCATGTCCGACTTTCACATCCAAGCAAATGGCATCTGCGCCACTGGCCAGTTTTTTAGACATAATCGAAGACGCGATGAGCGGCATGCAATCCACAGTTTGTGTGACGTCTCTAAGAGCGTATAGTTTTTTATCCGCTGGAGCGACATCCCCGCTTTGACCAATTACAGCAATCCCAATCTCTTGAACTTGCTTAATAAATGATGGAATCGAAAGAACCGTTTGATAACCTGGGATACTTTCTAATTTATCAATCGTGCCCCCAGTGTGACCCAATCCTCGACCACTCATTTTGGCAAACTTGACGCCCATGCTTGCTAGCAAAGGGCCTAAAATTAGCGTCACTTTATCCCCGACGCCTCCTGTCGAATGCTTATCGACTTTGATCCCTTGAATCTCGGATAAATCAATCGCTTCTCCAGAGTCCCGCATCGCAAGTGCTAAATACGTGGATTCTTCATCGGTCATTTGCATAAAATAAGTTGCCATAAGAAACGCACTCATTTGATAATCTGGAATGGTTCCTTGGGTATACCCTTTGATGATAAATTCGATTTCAGGTTGAGTCAGTGCGAACCCGTCCCGTTTTTTTTGAATGATGTCTAATATATGCATAACAACGACTCCCTTCTTCAATTATTGTATCATATCTTTCGTTTTGTTGCGTGTGATATGTATGTTATAATGAGAGAGTTAAAGGAGTAATGCAATGCAATTATGTGTGGTTAGACATGGAATGACCGATTACAATCTAAATGGGTATGTCCAAGGACGGATCAATGTCCCTTTACATGCTAAAGGAAAAAAACAGGCCCACATCTTAGGCCAATTGCTTCGACAAGAAGGGTATGTCTTTGATTGTTATGCGTCTTCACCTTTGTCACGCTCTATAGAGACGCTCTACTGGATTCAACAGGAACTTAAAACTGAAGCCCCCATCCAGATTGTCCCACGTTTTGCTGAACGGGATTTTGCTCATATGGACGGTAGGCCCGTTGATGAAGTGATGCCTTTGGTCAGACAACCGAACTACGAAGCACTGGATTATGAAACCGATAAATCCCTTATTAAACGAATTTATCAAGGCACGATGGATTTATATCACCGCCATGCCAATCAGACGATGTTGATGGTAGCGCACTCCCATGTGATTAAGTCGCTGTTAATTTTGTCAAATCCTAAAACCTATACATTTGCTGATTTTATTGGTCATACTGAAATGTTTATTTTCGAGGTGACGCACCAACATATCGAATTAGTAAAAAGGGTAACCCCTTAAAAGTAAAATAAAAGACTTTCTGCTGAAAGTCTCTTTTTTTTCAAATATTACGGTTAATGATTTCAAACATCATTTCTGCAATATCAGCCGTTTTCATGTCCTTAATCGTTTCAAATGGAATAACGGGGTGAATGGTAACCTGAATAGTGGTTGATCTAAATGGGGCTCGTCGTTTGATTTCAGAGGTTCCTTTGATGGAAATAGGGAGTAAATCAGCGTGAGCTTTGACGGCAAGTCGGTACGCACCAGCCCGCATAGCGACCATTTTTTCGTCATCGCGGTCTTTGATACCCCCTTCTGGGAAAATGGTCATTGCCATGCCTTGTTTGACCACTTTAATGGCTTCTACCATGGCTTTCGCTGTGTTTCGGTCACTCGAACGATCAATGGGAAAGGCACCAAGGTATTTCAACCATTGAGAAATCAAAGGCAGTTTATACACCCCCATCTTCGGGGTAAACGTCGTCGGACGTTCCATCACTTCAAAGATGATAAATGGATCGGCGTAGGACTTATGATTGGCGTAAACGGTCAAAATCCCGTCTTTAGGAACATGCTCTTTTCCAGTTACTTTGATTTTTAGTCGCATGAAAAAGACAATTAACCAATGAGACGTACTTCGAGAAAGATAGTATTTGTAAGGATGGGTCACTTTTGTCCATTTTAATATGGGAAAATTCAATACCAAGAATATGACCACTGCAAAAAAGGACACGATAAATCCCAAAATGAACCATAGAGCAATCATCCAAATAGCCATGTTGACGTAGAGGCTCATCAGGAGTGTAAATCCAAACCAAAAAAGGATAAACAAAGCTGAAATCATGATGTTGGTTTCCTTTCATAAACAGCGAAAATAAGTTGTTCTTCCATCCGCTTATCAATCAATTGAAATGCTGAAAGATCAAATGGTGGAAAATAAACGTTACCTTCATAGGCTTTTAACACATAGGTGATATAGAGTCTATCGGCATAGGGCAAGGCCAAGTGGTAGATGGTTTTCCCACCAATGACCATAATGGGTTCATCACGATGCTCTTTTAGATAAGCCACAACATCGGTAACATGCGTGGCATCCTCATAGTGACACTTTTCTAAATTCGCTACAACCATCGTTTGAAAAGGCAAAGGCTTTTTCTTATAATACGTTTTTAAAGAACGATAGGTTTGCTCCCCCATAAGCACAATATGACCTTCTGTTTTCTCTTTAAAATACTGAAGATCTTTTGGGTAATGCCAAGGTAGCCTATTATCGTTTCCAATCAACCAGTTTTCATCCATGGCCCAAATTAATGCAATCATACAGCCACCTTCCCTTTGATGCTCGGATAGGGGTCATATCCTTCAAGTTCAAAATCGTCATAGGTAAAATCAAACAATGATGTTATGCGAGGATTGAGTTTCATTAAAGGTTTTTTTCTTGGTATTCGAGTCAGTTGCAAACGAACTTGATCAAGATGGTTGAGATAGATGTGTGCATCGCCTAACGTATGAACAAACTCACCCGCTTTGAGCCCAACCACTTGGGCCACCATCATCAACAGCAACGCATAGGATGCAATATTAAATGGAACACCCAAAAAAACATCGGCACTTCGTTGATAAAGTTGTAAAGATAAAGTGTCATTGGATACATAAAACTGAATCAAGGTGTGACACGGTGGCAAAGCCATTTTATGAATGTCTGCTGGATTCCAAGCAGATAAAATCATGCGTCTGGAATAGGGGTTCTTCTTAAGTTCTTCTAAGATAAAAGCCAGTTGATCCACACCATTAAAATCGCGCCATTGAGCCCCATAAACCGGTCCTAAATCGCCATGTTTCGCAGCAAATATGGGATCTTCTTTAATTTTATTGACAAATTCATCGATGGATTCGCCTTGAAAATCAGGATCTTTCTTAAATCGTTCGTATGGCCAATCGTTCCAAATACTAACCCCATGTTGAACTAAATAACGAATGTTGGTATCCCCTTTGATAAACCATAAAAGTTCGTGAATGATGGATTTGAGATGAACCTTTTTGGTGGTTAATAAGGGAAATCCTTCCGATAAATCGTAACGCATTTGATACCCAAACACACTATAAGTTCCTGTTTGTGTTCGGTCATTTCTAAAAACACCTTGATCTAAAATCGTCTGGCATAAATCTAAATACGTCTTCATAGACCTTACTTAGCCAACTCATAAAGTGCTTCAGTATATATAATGGTTGCTTGAATAAGACTGTCGATTTCGATAAATTCATCCCGTTGATGGATGAAGGTGGGTGTGTTTAAAAAATGAGGACCAAACGCCACGCAGTTGGCTAGCGCACGTGCAAACGTTCCGCCACCAATCGAGATTGGTTCTGTTAAATCATTGGTATGTTTGCGGTACACCTTCAGCAACGTTTGAATCAAAGGTGAGTTTAAATCTTGGTAAAGCAATGGCTGATGCTTGTCATTCGTGACAATCGCCCCATAAGGAGAAAAAACAGTTTTTAACCGTTCAATAACCTGATCAAAAATAACCCCATTCGGATAGCGAATATTGAGCGAAAGTTGATACACGCCATCCTTAAGATCAATAACGCCGAAGTTATTTGTCAAGTTTCCCATTTCAGGATCATGGTAGGCAATGCCTAACTTAACACCTAAGAAATCGTCTAACAAAAGATGATCAATAAGCGACACTAATTTGGAGCGAAAACCCAAATGTTTTAAGAAGTGAAAGAGCTTAAAGATGGCATTATCGCCAAATTCCGGGGTAGAACCATGGGCTGATTTGCCATAAAACTCGACTTTAATGGTGTCGTTTTGTCTTGTAAAGGTTGCTTTGTCTTTGGATTGTTCAAGATAGTTGGATAAAATGTTTTCAAAATCGACTTGATTTTTGAGAATCGCATAAGCATAATCAGGAACCATGTTATCCCTGAATCCACCTTTAATCTCTATGATGTCATTGGATTCGCATTTCCCTTGAATCAATGTTCTGGAAATGCCTTTTTCAGCATAGATTAAAGGAAAATCAGCATCTGGAATGAATCCCGCTACGGGAATCTCTGGATAAACACTAAAATAGTGACGCACGCAACGCCATCCTGTTTCTTCATCATTGCCCAAGATAAGTTTGATCCGTTTGGTTAATGGTAAATTTAACTCTTTAATGATCTTCATCGCATAATACGCTGCGATGGAAGGTCCTTTGTCATCTTCGGTGCCGCGTCCATACATTTTGCCATCATGAATCTCTGCTCCATAGGGTGGATACGTCCAATCATTACCGGCTGGGACAACATCAAGATGCCCAATCATGGCTACATAGTCTTTTTGATTCCCATATGCAATATGGCCAGCATATCCATCTAGGTTAACGGTATCAAACCCGTCACGTTCACCGAGTTGAAGCATAAGATTCAAGCTATCGGTGCATCCTTGCCCAAAAGGGGCACCTTTTCTATTTGGATCAAATGTGGTCAACTCAGAGTTAATTTGAATTAACTTCTGCAAATCTTCAATGAGTTGTTCTTTTCGTTTTAACACTTCGTTTTTAAAATCGATCATCATCTTATCATCTCCCGCTTCTATTGTAACATAATCTAAAACCCTGAGGAAACAAGAAACCCGTTTTCATGCCAAAAAAAAGTTGGCTGAGCCAACTTATGAGGATTGGATTCGGATGCTTCCAGTCGACGTTTTTGCAACAATCGAAACATCGCCTGATGTTCGCACATAGTTTTTTCCTTGTGCGTCGCCAAAAACACGAATGCTTCCAGTCGAAACCGATAAATCCATGCTATAGTCTACGTTGGGCAGTGCTGTAAAACTAATGTCTCCCGTGCTTGACGCAAGATCAAAGGATGGGGCTTCTGTGCTTTTGACTACGACATCTCCAGTCGAAACGCGTACACTGACACTTTCGGTTGATTGTGAAGACTCAAGAAGAGCAGACCCGGTATCGGTTTTGATGGTGATGCCACTTGCAGTAACATTTTTTACGGTGACACTTCCAGTGCTTGATTGAGCATAAATTCGCTCAACTGAGACGATATCACGCAGGTCAACTGAGCCTGTTTGGGTTTTTGCTGTAAATTTTTGAGCACTTACCTTGTGAACTGTTATGCTTCCTGTACTGCTTTCGAATAACACGTTTCGATAGTCTTGTGGGTCTTCAAATTCGGTCTTAATAGACCCAGTCTGAGTTTTCAAAAGCAGCGATAAATCCGCTCCATGGGGAACATAAAGTTCAATTGAACGGTATGTTTTTGCTGGAAACCGGAAGAAAAACCACTGACGGACGTCTTCTTTTTGCTTGACATAAAACACCCCATTGGTCTCCTCTATGGTCCACGTCTCTTTATCGTGTTGATAATAATGGATGATGAATGTCTCACTTTCATGATGACGAATCACGATGTCGCGTGTATCCAAATCAAATGTGATGGATTCAATGGCTGTTTCTGTAACATACGTTTGCTGATCGCCATAAGCGTAATCGTTGCTCAAATACGATCTTAAGTTAACAACATCAATCCCCATGACTAAACCGGCCATGATTAAAAGGATGCCAATCATCATGATAATTCCTATTGTTCTAAATATCCATTTCATTGTTTTCACCTTTTCTTATAATTTTAATGAACCAGCGATAGATCCATTTTGACATTTGCCAAACAACTCCCAAGACGAGGCTTGAGGCTAAAGCGGCCACGCCAAGGGCAACCATCGATGTTCCAATGATGGCAAACGATTCTGCAGTTCCCAGTTGTGTTCCTAAAACATCAAACACCAAAGCAGCAAGCGCTACAATTCCTGAGAATGTAATACCCATAATCGAGATGACCAAAGAAAGACTGATGATCATTAAAACAAGATACACAATTCCCAGGGGGATTAAAAGAGGGGTGCTCCATAAGACATAGAACAATTGTCGCATGGATTTGGCCTGTTTACTGTAGGTGTCATTTTTTCTTTTCGATAGAACCACTGGCCGCATGGATTTGATGATGGTATCGATCGGATACGATTGGGCGATATCATCAAAAGACTCGCCATTGGCCATTCGCTCTTCAAAAAATTCTTGATAGTACGCAACAATATCATCGACTTCTTCTTGATAAAAATGTTTGCTGAGCGCTCTTTCTAGCTCACTGATCCAGGCTTTCATGTTTTACTCTCACTTTTTTAATATTTCATAAATCTTTTTGATGTCTTCCCATTCTTTTAGAAATTCATCGATTTGCTTTTTTCCGTTTGATGTGATTTGGTAGTATTTCCGGTTACGACCTTGATAAAGGACGTTGTACGTTTTTAATGCCTCCGCTTTTTCAAGCCTTCTTAGGATGGGATAGAGTGTTGACTCTGATATCTCGATGTAATTTGATAAATCATTGATTAACTTGTAACCGTAGGAATCGCTATGCTGTAACATCGCCAGTACGAATATTTCTAGCACTCCTTTTTTTAGTTCTGTCTTCATGGGTCACCTCTTATACCACTTTACACGGTATATTATACAACGCATAGTATTAGATGTCAATAAAAAAAGTTCATTTTTCAGAACTTTCTTTCAAGTGACTCTCTTCAATTCGTCCGTTTCCTGCAAGGAAGGTAATCCGATCAGCAATGATTTCGATCATGTTGATTCGTTTTTCATCAGAAAGATCTAACTTCCAGGTTTGCACGCGTGCCTTAACGGCAATCATCACGCCTTTTTTGGCGTAGGACTCAATCGAGTTGGCCAATCCTTCCCAAACCGTCACTTTGATGAAATCCGTGTCATAATTGCCCTCCATGTTTTTGAAGGGACGTGAAACAGCGAGCGTTAGATCGGAAACCTTTCTGCCGTCTTCTAGTATTTTTACTTCGGGGTCGTGGGCTAATCGTCCAATTAAGATGGTTTGATTGAGCATGTTCTTTCTCCTTTTTCATCCAGTTTAGCGAAATCTTCGGATGGATTCAAATGCTCACTTGAATCATCAGACGCGTTTGGGTTTTCGTTTCGATAAAAACGGGTTAAGTGAACTGGCATTTTTGAAACTGAAGAATCAAGCCCTTCATCATTATAAAAAAAACCTAAGATTTAGGCTTTTTTGTAAACTAAGGTCGAACAATAGGTTTTTTTAATCTCAGTCATAATCGCCCACACATCGGAATACGTTATCGATGATAGAATATGGACCACTTCGAAAAGTTCGACCCCTTGATGGTGATATTTTCCATACAGGTAGGCTTTGACATCTTGACTGTTTAAAGCGAAAATGAACTGCCCAAGGTATACCTTCTTGTAGCGAATAAAATCATCTTCATTAATCCAATCGCTCCTGTCCTTAAACAAAACATCCATCAGCCTTTTTTTAAGCTTCCGTATTTTGTTGGTTTCAGCGTAGAGGTAAAACGCTTCAGCTCCCTTTTCAAATTGAGTGCTGACATAAAAACTTTGATTGATGAGTTGTTCATTAAGCAGCGATTGAAACGTAGGCGATGATGCACCTAAAAGCATGTTCAACAGCATCGATATCGCCAGTTCGCGTTTGATTTGGTCTTTGGGTTGTCGTTTTTTATACCCGAGCTTAACCCCCATCATTAAACGATCCATTCCATAATCGGTGACTTTTTCTTCATGTTTTTTAACAATCTTTCGTGGTTCTTTTTGAACCAACAACCGAGGGATTGGAAAACACGGCTTGTCTGTTCGATGATCATAAGCCTTTAAAAACGTCTTTAATTGGAGAAGATCAACTTTTCCAGCGATAACCAACAACCGATTTTTGGGTTGATAAAAGAAATTAAACACATCCAAGAGCATCTGTTGATTGATGGTTTGAATCGATTCAAGTGTGCCTCCGATGTCGTATTTTAAGGGATGAACATGATACATGTTTTCCATCAAATGGTTTTGCATCTGGGTATGAGGATCATCTAAATACATTTTCAGTTCTTCAGCAATAATGCTTTTCTCTTGTTCAATGTTTTGATCCGTGAAATACGGTGTGTCCACCATGTTTAACACATGTTCTAAACAATCCAAAACGTGCTCTGTTGTTTGAAAAACATAGCTTGTTTGGTCAAAAGAGGTCATCGCATTCGCATCTGCTCCCCACTGAGAAAACTTAGAAAACGCATCCCCTTCTGGCATGGCGAAAATTTTATGCTCAAAAAAATGAGCAATTCCTTCAGGAAAGCGATGGTCGATTCCATCCACTCGATACGACAGATGCAACCCACCAAAAGGAACTGAAAGTTCAACATAGGTGGAATAACAAGGGTCTTCTTTGGGTAGAACATGGACTTCCATCCCGTTTTTTAAACGATGCACATAAACCGTTTCTGCGAAATTTGAGTGGTGTATTTTACGCATTGGTGTCACCTGTAAGGATAAAACTTGTGTCTAACTGCAATTTTAGGAGGACGACCTTTAAGTCGTTTAGCGTGACACGGTCAATGCGGTTAAGCCGCTCGCCAATGGAATCTTCCTGATTGAACATCATACGTGTATAGGCGCGTTTCGTTAAAAAAGACTGTTGGTCAAGTGACGATTGAACTTGTGACTTGTAGTAAGCCTTTGCTGTTTTCAGTTCGGCCTCTTTAATCCCATTAACCACCAATTGATCGACCAATTGCATGATGGCTTCGTGCGCCATGGTCTTCTGATCCATGTTTAAACCAGAGGAAATCACCAAAACGCCCTTGTAGGGATCATAGTTTGAACCAATATCATAGCATAAGCCTTGCTTCTCACGTATGGTTTGAAAAAGCCTTGACTCGGGATAACCACCTAAGATTAAATCAACTAAAACCGCAGCGTCAAACAAATCATCGTTTCGATATATCGGCAAAATATACCCCATCTTTAGGATGGCTTGCTGCAACTGTGTGGTGGTTTCAGTAATAACCTTGTGGCTTCTTGCTTTTCTAAAGGTCAATTCAATGGGTAACGTTTGGGTTTCATCTGGAAAAAGGACCGACTCAATCCTTGTCATTTGCTCAGGCTCAACCCGCCCATTCACGATCACATGGATGCGATTGTCGCTGCGAAGGTTGCGGTAAAAGGCTTCCATTTTCTCCAACGTGACGTTTCTAATCTCTTTGGGTGTTCCAGATAAAGGAGCAGCGTACGTATCTTTTTGAAAAAAATGTTGATTAAACCGGTGCTGTGCATACATGCGTTTATTGTTCTTATGGGTCGCCCATTGCTCGATTAACATCCGTTTTTCTTCTTCTAAAAGTGTGGCTTGAAAGCCGTTATTTCGGTTTAAAACCTCATCTAAAAGAAAAAGGGCTTCTTGAAATAGCGTTGGATCATCAACGATCAAAGGGTCTACAAACGTTAGCGTTATGGATATCACATTAAGGTCTCCCATGCGTTCCACACGGGTTTTAAAATAGGCACCATAAAGGTTTTCCAAAGCCTCATTCATGGCTTGTCGAGTCGGGTATCGATCGGTATGCGATGTTAAGAGTTTCGGCAATAAAAAACGATACACGCGTGTATCTTTTGTTTCTTTAGCTGCGAAAAACACAGCGATTTGTATCGTTTTAAAGGCTTGATTATAGATGAGCATTAGAGACTATTCAACGCAACTTCCATCATTTTTGTAAACGCTTCTTGGCGCTCTTGTGCCGTCGTCGCCTCATGGGTAACCAGTGAATCGGAAACAGTCAATAGACAAGCAGCGCGTTTACCCAGTGCCTTGGCATTAGCAAATAAGGCGAACGATTCCATTTCGACTACATCAGCGTTATAGGCTTTTTGGATATCGATATAATCTTCAAACCGCATGCGGTAAAACACGTCAGATGAATGAATGGTTGAAATGTGAAGGGGGATGTTGAGTTTTTGAGCCGATTGAATAAGCCGTTGATTTAACGTTTTTGAAGCTGGAAGAATCTTTCGATTCGAGATTCCCATGGTTTTAGCAAATGTGGATTCGGAGTAGGCATCTTTGGCTAAGATGACATCATAAAGTTTTAACTGGTCGGTGTATGCACCGCAAGAACCGATGCGAATGATGTTTTGAACATCATAAAACTTATAAAGTTCATAAGAATAGATGCCAATAGATGGCATCCCCATCCCAGAACCCATCACCGTAACGCGTTTTGTTCCAAAAAACCCGGTATAGCCAAGCATGTTTCGAACCCCATTGATGGGTACGACTTTGGTTAAAAAGGTATCTGCGATGTACTTAGCCCGCAATGGATCTCCCGGCATCAATACGGTTTTAGCAATTAGCGATTTATCGTGACATTCAATATGAGGTGTTGGAATCATGTTCTTGTCTCCTTTGGATAATTTGGACGCCGTTCGATGTTCCAATTCGTGTGGCACCCGCTTCAATCATCTTAAGCGCGTCTTCATAGGTTCTAACGCCTCCAGAAGCTTTGACTTCCGCTTGATCTTTGACGACCGATTTCATCAAAGCCACATGCGCGATGGTTGCACCTGCTGGACCAAACCCAGTGGATGTTTTTATAAAATGGGCTTTAGCGCGAAGCGCTATTTGACTCACCTTAACGATTTCTTCTTCGGTAAGGTAACACGTTTCAATAATCACTTTGACGGTACGGCCTTTGGCTTGATCCACCACTGATTTAATATCGTGATAGAGGGCTTCATCTTGACCTGACTTCAATAACTGAACATTGATGACCATGTCAATCTCATCTGCACCATCTGTGATCGCTTGTTGGGTTTCAAAGGCCTTGACATCGGCTCGGTGCGTTCCATGAGGAAATCCAACGACCGTGCAGACCAAGACATCCGTAGTGATCAGGTGTTCTTTAGCGTATTTGACCCAAATAGGATTGACGCATACGCTTTTAAAATCATATGTTTTTGCTTCATGAATCAATTGATTGATCTGTTCTAGGGTGACATTCGCGCCAAGTTTGGTGTGATCAATCATTTTGTTGAGAGGTATCATAGCCTATCTCCTAATATATACATGTAGGACAATCTACATGCTATTTTTTTCTTCTTAAGTAATTGTCTACTATAATAAACTTATGATGATATCACAGACTAGTTTTCTTTCTCCTTACAGCTTAAGACTGGTTTATAAAGGATATAG